>Ga0316194_10001657_pt1 | contig 15392 bp, 12 predicted proteins | sample CroRivsedime1_MG_FD_204936 | JGI IMG/M metagenome (GOLD analysis project Ga0316194, IMG submission 204936) | Coastal sediment microbial communities from Maine, United States - Cross River sediment 1 | ecosystem: Environmental > Aquatic > Marine > Coastal > Sediment | place: USA: Maine...
GTCCATGGCCGATCAGTTCATGCCGGTCCTCATTACTCTCGTAGTCGCTGTGGGGTTTGCGGTGATTTTGCTCGGCACCGCGGCCCTCCTCGGCCAGCGGACCCGGCATCGGACGGCCGCCAAGCGTCAAAGCTACGAGTCCGGCGTACCCCTCATCGACCGCGCCCAGAAGCGGATTTCGGTCAAATTCTATCTCGTGGCTCTTGTCTTCGTGGTCCTCGACATCGAGGTGGCGTTTCTCTACCCCTGGGCGATCAACTACCGATCCATGGTCGTTGACGGTTCGTTGATGCCGCTGTGGGAGATTGTGGCCTTTCTGGCCCTCCTCCTCCTCGCTTATCTGTACCTGTGGCGGAAGGGAATCTTCGATTGGGGGCGCCGGCGACCGAAAATGCGGGATAAAGGTCACGCCTCGTGACCGAGCCCATGACCTCGCCCCTTGTCGTCGCCTCTCCGGACGAGGTCGGTGACGTCACCTTCGATCGTTCGATGGATGCGCAGATCAGAGGGATTCTGAAGCGGTATCCAAATCAGGATGCCGCTCTCCTGCCGGTACTGTGGCTGTGTCAGGATCGGTGGGGCTGGATTTCACCTGGAATCATGGCGGCCGTCGGCAAACGACTCGATCTCGCACCGGCCTTCGTCGAGGGGGTCGCGACCTTCTACACCATGTACCAACGTCGGCCACCCGGGAAATACCTGCTGCAGGTGTGCACGACCCTGTCGTGTCAGCTCTGCGATACCTCGGTCCTGGTCGATCATCTCAAGCAAAAGCTGGATATCGACTTTGGAGAAACCTCCGCCGATGGGCTCTTTACCCTGGTTGATGTGCAGTGCCTCGGCGCCTGCGGGGAAGCGCCCGTCATCCAGATCAACTCCGACTACCACACCGATCTGACCGTCGAGAAACTGGACGCTCTTCTCGAGCGCCTGGCAGGGCAATGAGCGATCCGATCCTTCTCCGCGCGCGCGGCCTCAAGAACTCGCGCTCACTCTCGACCTACTGCAGGCTTGGTGGCTATTCAGCGCTCGAGAAGGCGCTGTCGATGACGCCGGCGGAGGTCATCGAGGAGGTCAAGGCGTCCGGGATCCGCGGTCGCGGTGGAGCCGGATTCCCGGCAGGAGTCAAATGGGGCTTCGTGCCCAGGGACACCGCGAAACCCAAATACATGATCTGCAACGCCGACGAGTCGGAGCCGGGCACGTTCAAGGACCGCGAGCTGATCGTCGTCGATCCCCATATGGTCCTCGAGGGGATCGCGCTCGCGTCGTATGCGATCGGCGCCAACACCGCCTACATCTATATCCGCGGCGAGTTCGTTGACGAGGCGCAGATACTTGGCAAGGCGATCGCCGAGGCGAGGCGGAAAAAGTACCTTGGCGAAGACATGCTCGGCAGCGGTTACGATCTCGACGTCCACATCCACCGCGGCGCGGGCGCCTATATCTGTGGTGAGGAAACCGCTCTCATCGAGTCCATCGAAGGAAAGCGTGGGTTGCCTCGCCTCAAGCCACCATTCCCGGCGGTGGTCGGTCTCTTTGGGTGTCCGACCGTGGTCAACAACGTCGAGACGCTGGCCTGTGTGCCTCACATTCTTGAGCGCGGTGGCGCCTGGTTCGCTGGTATCGGGACGGAGCGCAGCACAGGCCCCAAGTTGTTCTGTGTCTCCGGCCACGTCGAGCGCCCGGGCGTCTACGAAGCCCCAATGGGCATCACCTTCAGAAAGATCATCGAGGATCTCTGCGGTGGCATGCGCGGCGGCCGGAAACTCAAGGCGTTCATCCCAGGTGGCTCGTCCGCGCCCGTGCTGCCTGCAGATCTCATCGATACCGCCGCCGATTTCGAGTCGGTGGCGCAGGCCGGATCAATGCTCGGGTCCGGCGGTCTCATCGTGATGGACGAGACGGTTGATATGGTGTGGGCACTCGAAAACCTGCTGGCCTTTTATGCCCACGAGTCCTGCGGCCAGTGCACTCCTTGCCGCGAAGGATCCGACTGGGCTGTGGACATCGTCCGCCGTATCCACCGTGGCCAAGGTCGACAGGGAGACATCGAAACTCTTCACCGGATCGCCCGATTCGCCAGCCAGGGGATGACGATCTGTCCGCTGGGAGACGCTTTCTGCGGTCCTATCTCGAGTTTTCTCGAACACTTCGGCCACGAGTTCGAAGAGGCGATATCGAAAGCTTCCTCGATGACGGCGAAAGCCCTGCCGATCCTCCCGGTCCAATCCGACCGGGAGTTATTTGGATTGTAGGGCCGCGAGATGGTGACCTTGACCATTGACGGGCGGGAGATCACGGTCGCCGAAGGCACCAATCTGGTCGAGGCGGCGGCAGCTGCCGGAGTCGAGGTCCCGACCTATTGCTATCACCCCGGTCTCACCGTTGTCGGCCAATGCCGAATCTGCTTCGTCGAGGTTGAGGGCATGCCACGGCTGGTCACCGCGTGCTCGACGCCTGTGCAACCCGAAATGGTCGTGCTAACTGCGTCGAAACGCGTCCGGGAGGCGCGCGCCGCAGTGATGGAGTTCCTGCTCGAGAACCACCCGCTCGATTGTCCGGTCTGCGACCAGGCCGGCGAGTGCGGCCTTCAAGACTATTCGGTCGAGCATGGTCTCGATTCGACCCACATGGTGGACGAGAGGCGCACGAATCCCGGTCGCGAACGCCATCTTATCGGGCCTCACGTCGTGCAGAACCAGAATCGCTGCATCCACTGCACCCGCTGCATCAGGTTCACCACCGAGATTTCCGAAACTGCCGATTTGACCATGAAGTCACGAGGCAATCACTCCTACATCGACACATTCGATGGGCGCCCGTTCGACAACCCATGGTCCGCTTGCGCCGCGGACGTATGTCCGGTCGGCGCGCTCACCGTGAATGAATTCCGTTTTCGAGCGCGGGTCTGGCACCTCGAGGAGACCAGGACGATCTGTCCGGGCTGCAGCATCGGCTGTAACGTTTCGCTTGGCCACCTCAACGGTGTGGTCCATCGATTCGTGCCACGCGAAAACGCGGAGGTCAACGGCTGGTGGATGTGTGATTACGGCCGGTTTTTGGCTGAGCCCCTCAACGATCGAACAATCGATGTTCCTCTTGAGCGCTTCGGCGATGGAGAACGCCGCATTTCCTGGGACAGCGCATTGGCGGAGGTTGCGCGGTGGCTCCGTGAAGCGCCGAAACCACTTGTCATCGCTTCCGCAAATATGAGCAACGAAGCGCTTTTTGCCGTCCGTCGCAACCTGGTCGAGGGTGCGCGGATGGACGTGATCGTGCCGGTCAGCGAAGGCGAGACACGCCGTATCAAGAACGGTCGAGGAGCCTGGTTCAGCAGCAACGACGCCCACCCGAATTCGACCGGCGCCCGCCATCTCGGTCTGGCCGTGGCCGATGCCGCGAATCTCGAGAGCTATCTCCGTGACGGCACCGGGCCTGTGCTTGTCCTCGATGCTCACGCCCATCCATGGCTGGCTTCAGAGGGCGCCGCCGCCATTTCCGCCGACCGTCAGGTGGCAGTGCTCGCACGCTATCGGACACCATTGGTCGATGCCGCCTCGATGGTCATGCCCCTCGCTTCCTGGGCGGAAACCGACGGCACCTATACATCATCGACCGGCCGTGTCCAGTTGGCACACAAAGCCCTCCAACCCGTCGGGCAGGCACGGCGTGCGTGGGAAGTCGTCTTCCACCTCGCCCTCGAGCTTGGGATTGAGCAGGAACGGGCCGTTACGCCCCGAATCCTTTTCGCCGAAATGGCGGCAGAGGTTGGGGCCTTTTCTGGAATGACCTGGGGTCGTCTCATGGCCGAGCCCGGGATGCCGGTCCACGAGGAGGTAGTCGGTGTGGGCTGAGGTCGCAGTCGTCGCCGTCAAGCTAGGCTTCGTGCTGGCCGTGATGCTGACCACAGTGCCGATCATGGTGTGGGTGGAGCGGCGTGGCTCGGCTCTCATCCAAGATCGCCTCGGACCCAACCGGGTCGGTCCCTTCGGTCTGCTGCAACCCGTGATCGACGTCGTCAAGCTGCTCACGAAAGAGAATCTCAGACCGGAGGGCATCGAGACCTTTCTGTACCTGCTGGCACCGGTGATCGCCGTGGCCGTCTCTCTCAGCACGTTTATCGCCGTTCCCTTCGCGCGAGATTCCGGGCTCTCGATCTTCGGTCACCCGGTCGACGGTTTCATCGTTGCCCCCAACCTGAATATTGGTGTCCTGTACATCTTCGCCATCGCCTCGCTCGCCGTGTACTCGGTGGTTCTCGCGGGATGGGCCTCGAACAACAAGTTCGCGCTGTACGGAGGTATCCGCGCCTCCGCGCAGGCGATCTCCTACGAGCTCGCGATGACAATCGCAGTGGTCGGGGTACTGATGAGCGCGGGGTCTATGCACCTCCAGCAAATCGTCGACGCCCAGACCGGCACGTGGCTCGGCTCTCTCCCACGGTGGAACGTCTTTCCCCAGCTGTTGGGCGCAGTGACATTCATGGTCGCGGTCTTCGCCGAGACCAACCGTCTCCCGTTCGATCTTCCTGAAGCGGAGGCGGAGCTGGTCGCCGGGTATCATACGGAGTACTCGTCGATGGGCTTTGCCGCTTTCTATATGAGCGAGTATCTGCACATGATTGTCGGCGCCTCTCTTATCACCGTGCTCTTCTTCGGTGGCTGGAACCTGCCGTGGATCGACATTCCTTTCCAGGGTTGGGCAGGCGCGTTGTTGTCGATGGGGGTCTTTGCAGCCAAGGTTGCGTTTTTCATGTGGTTCTTCGTGTGGGTCCGTTGGACCCTCCCCCGTTTCCGTTACGACCAGCTCATGGCGCTGGGCTGGAAGGTCATGATCCCGTTGGCAACTCTCAACTTCCTCTGGGTTGGGGTCGCCCTGGCCCTCGGGTATTTGTAGGCAGCAGGCTATGGTGACCTACGTCTTTCTCACTGCAGCAGCCCTCGCGGTGATCTTCGCGATTTTCGCGGTCGTGCCGCGAAACCCGATGACCAACGTTCTGTCGCTGGTGGTTCTGTTCTTTTCGATGGCCGCGATTTTTGCCATCCTCGGCATGGATTTCCTGGCCGCCATCCAGGTGATCGTCTACTCGGGCGCCATCCTCGTTCTCTTCCTCTTTGTCATCATGCTGCTCAATGTGCGCAAGGTCGAACCCTTCGGCAGCGGCCGCGGATGGCAGGCGTTGATCGGCACCCTGGTGGCCGCCGGTATCGGCGCGATGATCCTCGTAATCGCGGGACTGCTTCTGCCGGAGCAGGGTTCGGTGCTGCCCGGGGTTGCGGAAATCGGCACAGCGGTGCCGATCGGCAAGGCCCTCTTGAGCACCCACCTCTTCGCCTTCGAGTTCATCACTCTGTTGTTGGTGGCTTCCATCGTTGGCGCGGTTTACCTGGGAAGGAGGGAGGATCGGTGACACCGGCTGAATTGGTGCCCGTTCCCTACACCTGGGTCCTCGCCCTTTCGGCGGTTCTCTTTGCGATTGGTGTCGTCGGGGTCCTCCTGCGCCGCAACGGCATCGCGATTTTCCTGTCCCTGGAGATCATGCTCAACTCCGCCAACCTCGCCTTCGCAGCATTCGCCTACCGGTTCGCGGCCGGCCATGCCACAGCCGCTGCTGCCCTCGATGGGCAGATATTTGTCTTCTTTGTCATCGCCGTCGCCGCCGCCGAAGCTGCGGTCGGTCTGGCCATTTTTATTGTTCTCCATCGTCTCAAGGATTCGATCGATGTCGATCGCGCCAACATTCTTCGCTGGTAGGAACGAATGATGCTCGGTTCCCTCTGGTTGATCCCGATCTTGTGCCTCGCCGGCGCCATGCTCAACCTGTTTCTCGGTGCGCTCAAAGCGCCCAAACCGCTGGTGACCGTGGTTGGCGTGGGTTCAATCGGTGCCGCCACCGTGGCGGCATATGGAGCGCTGTGGGAATACCTCCATCAACCCTACGCGCAGATCATCGAACGCTACTTCACCTGGATTTCAGCCGGTGAGATCACTGTCAACGCCTCCTTACAGCTCGACCCGCTTTCAGCGGTGATGGTGGCCTTTGTGACCTTTGTCGGCTTCTTGATCCACGTCTACTCCGTTGGTTACATGCACTCGGAGAGCGAGGCCGGCTACGCTCGCTACTTCGCCTACCTCAACCTCTTTATGTTCGCCATGCTGCTGCTGGTGCTCGGCTCCAACCTGCCGGTGCTATTTGTAGGTTGGGAGGGCGTCGGTCTGTGTTCGTACCTCCTGATCGGCTACTACTACGAGCAAGCATGGTGCGCGGCTGCCGGCAGCAAGGCCTTCATCGTCAACCGCATCGGTGACCTCGGTTTTCTCCTCGCAATATTCGCCACCTTTGCGGTCTTCGGAAGCGTCGAGTTTAGCGAGATTTTTTCGACCGCCGCCGGCCATCCACACCAATACGCGGGGGCGGCGACGATCATCGCGCTTTTGCTCTTCGTCGGTGCGATCGGTAAGTCGGCCCAGATTCCCCTCTATGTCTGGCTGCCCGATGCGATGGCCGGACCGACCCCCGTGTCAGCTCTGATCCACGCCGCGACGATGGTTACTGCGGGTGTCTACATCGTCGCTCGTTGTAACGTCTTCTTCCGACTCAGTCCAACGGCCATGTTGGTCGTTGCGGTCGTCGGCGGCGTCACCGCCATTTTTGCTGCGACCATCGGCCTCGTCCAGAACGACATCAAGAAGGTCCTCGCCTACTCGACCGTTTCCCAGCTCGGCTACATGTTTCTTGCCGCCGGGGTGGGCGCCTACGTCGCTGCGATCTTTCACGTCGTAACTCACGCATTCTTCAAAGCCTGCCTCTTCCTCGGTTCCGGATCAGTGATCCACGCGAGCTCCGGCGAACAGGATATGACTCGAATGGGAGGCCTCCGAAAGTACCTGCCGACCACCTATTGGACCTTTCTCGCCGCCACCCTCGCGATCGCCGGTATTCCGATCTTTGCCGGCTTCTTTTCCAAAGACGAGATCCTTGCCCGTACTTTCGCTGCCGGCGCCACCGACCTCAACGGATATGGCGATATCTACCGCGTCCTGTGGTACCTGGCGGTGGCCGGCGCCCTGCTCACGGCCTTCTACATGTTCCGCGCCGTCTACATGACATTCCACGGCGCATTCCGCGGCGGTGAAGAGGCCGAGCACCATCTTCATGAATCTCCGCGGAGCATGACTGTTCCGTTGATTGTCCTCGGGTTCCTTTCCGTCATCGGCGGGTTCCTCGGATTTCCCGGCCAGCTCTTCCATAAAACAGGATGGAATCTGATCGAGAACTTCCTCCACCCGGTGATCCTCCCGCTCGGTGAAGCCCATGGCGCGGCGGCAGCGGCAGAGAATGGAAGCCACGCGGTCAGCCTCGGCACCGAATGGCTCCTGGTTGGTATCTCGGTCGCGGTCGCCGTCTTCGGGTGGTTGATTGCGCGACGTTTCTATCTTGGAGATGGGGCCTTTGCCCTCCCCCGGAAACTCGCAGATCGCCTGCCCTTGATTCACAAGCTTCTGTTCAACAAGTATTGGATTGACGAGATGTACGGCGCACTCGTCATCAAACCCATTCATCAAACTGCGATCTTTTTGTGGCGAGTCGTCGACGAGCTGATCATCGACACCCTCGTGATCAACGGCGCGGCCTTCACGGTCGAACTGACCGGTGACGTGCTGCGCTTCATCCAGACCGGCAATGTCCGCAACTACGCATTGGCTGTCGCGGCAGCGGCTCTTGCACTGGCTGCGGTCCTGTGGTGATGGAGGGGATATGCTGAACGACCACCTCCTCTCCATCGTTACCCTGGGCCCGACGGTCTTTGCCGTCCTCCTGCTCTTCATACCCATGCGGTACAAGGCCGTACACCGAATCGTCACCCTCATAACCTCGATCGTCATGTTCGCCTTCTCGACCCGGCTATGGACCGGATTCAACCCCGACGACCCGGGTTTTCAATTCGTCGATCGCTTCGCCTGGATACCGCAGTTCGGCATCAACTACCACGTTGGTGTTGACGGCGTCTCGTTGCTGCTCGTGCTGCTCACCACACTCCTTCTGCCAGTGGTCGTCCTCGCTGCGTGGTCGCTCAATATCGAGCACATCAAATCACTCCACATCACCTTTTTGTTATTGACCACAGGAATGATCGGCACCTTCGTCGCCCTCGATCTTTTCCTGTTTTATGTCTTCTGGGAGATCACGCTGATCCCGATGTACTTCATCGTCGGCGTTTGGGGAGGTCCCCGCCGCATCTATGCTGCCGTCAAGTTTTTCATCTTTACCATGGCGGGATCGGTCTTCATGCTGGTGGCGATCCTCTATCTTGCCTGGTTCCACCATCAACAGACCGGCATCTGGTCGTATAGCTATCTCGACTTCCTCCAGACCGCTCCCCTGTTGCCGACTACCGGCGGCCTGTTTGCTCCTGGACTCCTGATCTTTGCCGCCTTTTTCCTCGCCTTCGCCATCAAGGTCCCGATCTTTCCCCTCCATACCTGGCTTCCCGATGCCCACGTCGAAGCGCCGACCACCGGGTCGGTGCTCCTGGCCGGCGTCCTCCTGAAGATGGGCACCTACGGTCTCCTTCGCTTCAACCGAGCGCTCCTTCCCGACGCGTGGGAATTCTTCGCGCCATTGTTGATGGTTCTGGCGGTGATTGGCATCATCTACGGCGCCCTGGTTGCGATGGTCCAACCCGATGTCAAAAAGCTCGTCGCCTATTCTTCGGTCAGCCACCTCGGTTTTGTGGTCCTCGGATTGGCTGCCGGCACCCAGGCCTCGACCCAGGGCGCGATCCTGCAGATGGTCAACCACGGTCTCACCACCGGCGCCCTCTTCCTCCTCGTCGGGATGCTCTACGAGCGCACCTACACCCGGCTCATCGAGCGTTACGGAGGCCTGGCCGGGGTCATGCCGATCTTCACCGGCATCTTCCTCGTAGTGACCCTCGGCTCGATCGGCTTGCCCGGCCTCAACGGCTTTGTCGGCGAGTTTCTGATTCTGGCCGGCTCGTGGGCTGTGCACCCGGTGGCGGTCGTTTTTGCCGGGCTCGGCATCATTCTCAGCGCCGTCTACATGCTGTGGATGGTGCAAAGGGTCTTTTGGGGGCCGGTCGATATAACGGCCAACTACGCTCTCCCGGACATTAATCTCCGCGAGGTATTCGTTGTCGCACCGCTGATGGTCCTGATCGTCTGGATCGGCATCCATCCCAATACCTTCCTCGAACCGATGGAGGCGTCGGTCCGCCTCCTGCTCGCGCGATGATCGGGAGGTAGCACCGTGCTGACGCCCACCCACGCCGAAATCATCGCCATCGCGCCCGAGCTCATCCTGACCATTACCGCTGGGTTGGTGCTCGTCATCGAGGCCTTCTTACCGGGCCTTCGACGATATCTGAGCGGTTTGACCATGCTCGCGATCGCCGGCGCGATTTGGGCGCGGTTGTCGCTCGAACTGCCTGGAGCGGTGTGGGCGGGAATGTTACAGGTCGACCAGCTGACCGCCTTTGTCGACACCTATATCCTGATCGCCGCGTTCTTCGCAGTGTGGATGGCAGGCCCCTTCATGCGCCGTACCGCAGCCGAGTGCGGCGAATTCTACGCCCTGATCCTCTTCGCTACGGTCGGTTCGATGGTCATGGCTTGTTCGGTCAACCTGCTCACCATCTTCCTCGGCCTCGAACTTCTGTCGATCCCACTTTACGTACTCAACGCTTTCTTCAGGCGCCACGAGGCGAGTGTCGAGGCGGGGCTGAAGTACTTCGTAGTCGGCGCATTTGCCTCGGGCTTTGTCGCCTACGGCATGGCTCTGCTCTACGGCGCGTCGGCGAGCACGAATTTGGTCGAGATCGGCCGGCAGGTCGTCGAACTCGGTTCCCTCAGTCCCTTGACCGCGGTCGGATTCGCAATGGTGTTTGGTGGGCTGGCGTTCAAGCTCGCCCTCGTTCCATGCCACGCCTGGGCTCCCGATGTCTACCAGGGCTCACCGACTCCGGTCACCGCATTCCTGTCGGTGGTGCCGAAGGGCGCAGCCCTGATCGTCTTGCTAAGGATGGTAGAGGGCATGGACCTCCTCCAGGTCTCGCCGCGCTGGGTGTTGGCGGCGAGCGTCATCGCCGTTGCTTCGCAGACCCTGGGAAACGTCGTCGCCATTGTCCAGCGGGACATCAAACGAATGCTCGCCTACTCAGGCATCGCCCACATGGGTTATGCCCTGGTGGCGGTGATCGTCGCCGGCACCGATGGCGGCGCCGCGGTCCTCGTCTATCTGGCCGCATATACCGTGATGAACATGGGCGCCTTTGCCTGCGTTGCGCAGCTCTCCGAGCGCGAGGACCGCCCACATCTCATCAACGATCTGTCCGGCCAAGGCTATAACCGCCCAGTGGCCGCCCTCGCCCTCACCATCTCTCTCTTCGCCCTCTCCGGTATCCCGCCGTTCATAGGATTCACCGCGAAGTTCGTGGTTTTCAGAGCCGCCATCAACGAAGGCTTCGTTTGGCTGGCCGTGATCGGGGTCATCAACTCTTTGATCTCGGTCTTCTACTACGTGCGGGTGATTTACGTTCTCTATATGCGTCCGCTGCCAGATCGGCAGCCGGATTACGGCTTTAACCTCCCGATCTGCGCCGCCGCCTCGGCCGCGGCCCTGGGAACGTTGCTGCTCGGCATTTATCCATCCGCGATACTGGCTGCGGCCCAGAGTGCTATCCTCTGTCTAGCGAGGTAGCGCATGGTTGCATACAAGCGTCACATCGACACCGCCAACATTTCTGAACTCACGATCTCACGTCTGTCGATCTACCTGAGATGCGTCGACCAACTCCTCGATCTCGGCATCGAAACCGTTTCCAGTCAGGAGTTGGCGAAGCGGTTCAACCTCAACTCCGCTCAAATTCGGAAAGATCTCGCGTACTTCGGGGAGTTCGGCGTTCGCGGCGTCGGCTACAACGTGCGCGAGCTCCGTCAATATATCGGAGAGATCCTCGGCCTCGACAGCGAACGGCGTTTGCTCATCGTCGGCGCCGGCAACCTCGGTAACGCACTCTGTCATTACTCGGGTTTTTCGAGCGGTAATTTTCTCGTCGTTGGTGTCCTCGACTCGAATTCGAGTAGCATCGGCAACGAAACACCGTCCGGGCTGCTGATCGAGGATGCGGAACGCATGCCCGAGATCGTCGCCCAACGGTCGGTCGACATTGGTGTCATCACCACCCCGGCTGGATCGGCCCAGAAGGTGTGCGACCAGATGGTGGACGCCGGCCTCCGCGCCATCCTCAACTTTGCTCCAATCCGGGTCAGGGCTCCAGAGGACGTACTCGTAAAGACGGTGGACCTCAAGGTTCACCTCGAAGAGCTCTGCTTCTTCCTGGCCCACGTCGCGGCCGGGTAACCTTTTTACGCCGTCTCCGTGCCCGTCTCCGTCTCCGTGCCCGGTTGATGAAGGACGCCTCTATGATCGGGCACCGGACGTGGCGTGTAGCGTCTTGAGACCGTTTCCGCTAAAGTAGGCAGCATGGATGAGCCGACGACAATCGGTAAGTACGAGGTGATCGAGCAGATCGCCGTCGGCGGCTTTGGCATCATTTACAAGGGCTGGGATCCATTTATCAAACGGAAAGTGGCGATCAAGATGTGCGCCACTCCGGACGACGAGGTGCGACAACGCTTCCAACAGGAGGCTCAGTTTGTTGGCAACCTTGTCCACCGCAACATCACCCTCGTGTTTGATTACGGGGTCGAAGACCAGGTCCCGTACATCGTCCAGGAGTTTCTCTCGGGATACGACCTCGATGAGCTCCTCAAGGCCGACGTGGTATCGGACGAGGACACAATCATCTCGATTTTGATCCAGGTCTGCGAGGGCCTCGAGTTCGCTCACCAACGCGGGATTGTCCACCGAGACATCAAGCCTTCCAACATACGGGTCCTCGAAGACGGCATGGTCAAGATCATGGATTTCGGTATCGCCAAATCCATCCTCGCAGCCAGCAAGCTGACCCAGACCGGCATCGCCCTCGGTACGGCGGGGTATCTCGCCCCGGAACAGATCCAGGGGCGTACGGTCGATGCCCGAACCGACGTGTTCGCTGTCGGTGTCGTCGCCTATGAGCTGGTAACGGGCACCCGTCCGTTCGAAAGCGCCACTCTTTCGAATGTGCTGTACAAGATCCTCAACGAGGAGCCGGAGTATCCCTCCGAGGTCGATGGCGGCTGCACAGAAGAGCTTCAGGCTGTTGTGCAGCGCTGCATGGCGAAGGAGCCCACGGAGCGCTATCAAACTGCCGCCGAGTTGCTCGCCGACCTCCGGGGCATCGCCCTCGAATCGACCCCTGAAATGGATGCCACCAAGGAGCTCACTACCGGAGTGCTTCGCCAGGCCATGCGGAAAATGCCGTCCCCGCCTGCAGATGATCCAACTGAACCGACCCGGCGGGTGGCGACTCCGAGATCGCAACCAACCACACCTACCCCACCGCCGACACCGCAGAACACCAAGCTCCACCGCACGCCTGAAGTCCATGGCGACGATACGGAGCGGCGTAGCCCGGTTGTTTATATCTTCGCAATCCTGTTGGTACTTTTGATCGCTGGGGCGGCCACCCTGTACTTCTCGAAGCAGGCACAGCAGCTCGTCTTCGGTGATGCAGGTGCGCCATGGATAGCCACGCCGACGCCAACCGCCACTCCAACCGCGACCTACACCCCGACCGGAACCGAGACCCCGACAGCAACCGAGACGCCGGAGCCGAGTCCGACTGCGACACCGGCGCCGGTCGACGTTCGCCTGATCGTCGACCCGCCTGCCGAGGTCACGGTCAACGGAAGACCGTTCGGGAGCGGTCGAACACCTGGCGGATCCATTCGGCTGACCCCGGGAACACACACGTTCACCCTTTCAGTCCCCGATTTTCCGCCCAGGACCCTGACCCGCGAGATCACATCGACGACCAAAACGATTTCGCTCACCCTGGAGATCGGTCTCCTGACCGTTACCGTGGATCCCGAACGGGCGCCGCCCGGTGGGGTCGCGTACCTCGACGGCGAGGCTCTGGGGCCGGTGCCCTTGGTCCGGCGCAGGGTGGTCGCTGGTAAGCACGAGCTGGTCGTACGATGGGACGGTACCGAGCCGTTCCGCAAGCAAATCGTTGTGCCGCGGCTCCCGAACCCGGCGTTGATCGTTCCGTCAGTGGCGCCGCAGGAGTGACTTTGTGCCCAGTCAACTGACTGAGGCTGTTTCGTTCCCGTCCCCGATGCAAGGCGAATTTGCCTGAAGTTATCTTTAATTCATTGAAAATAATTAGCTTGAGCGCGACCTTCCTCGATTCATCGTCGGGAACGGGAACGGGTACGGGTACGGGAACGGATGGGTCAGGGGCTCACTTGGGACTCACAAGCGTTTCCCGGTGTTGCCCAGCCCGAAGAGCGAGGGTAGAGTTGTCGCATGAACGGAACCATCTTTCGGCCCATTGCGGGTGCTTTGGTATTGCTCATTTTTCTCCCGGCCCTGGGTGGGGCTCAAAGCGCCACACCAAGTGAAGAGTCAGCTCTGCAGGCCTACCGTGCCGGTGAGATCGATCGGGCGGTCGATCTCTATACCAAGGCGCTGTCTGAAACCGACGACCCGAATCACCGCGCCCGCCTCCAAGTCCAGATTGCGTGGAATCTTTTCTTTCTCGGCCGCAGCGAGGAAGTAAAGACCCATCTCCGCGCGGCGTTGGTCGAGGACCCCAATTTGGCGCTCGACGACGCGTATTACAGCCAGGAGTTTCTCGATCTCTTCGAGCGGGCGAGGCGCACCAATTTCGAATCGGCTGCGAGTGGTGCCGCTCCGCCGCCCGATCTCGAGGCGACCGTGAGTAGCATCAGCGACAGGATCAGCCAAGAAGATGATCTCGAGGGTGCTCTCGTCGATGTCGATCGCCTGATCGAGTCCTATCCGCGGGACGGTCGCCTTGTTCCGCTCAAGGTGGAAGTGCTTCGTCAGCTGGGGCGCACCGACGAGGCCGAGAGCCTGAGCCTTTCACACGGGGCGGGCATGGATGGCGAGAGCTTCGAGGACAGCTACTCGGTTCCCGATCTGATTCTCCGCGCCAACCGTCTTCTCGAGGAGGGAGACGCGACGACAGCTCTCCAGCTCGTGCGGCAAGCTGTCAACCGCCAACCGAACAACTCATATGCATTGGAGCTCATGGCCGAGGCGGCCATGCAAACTGCAGATTGGCAGTCGGCGGAATATGCCCTCAAATCTGCCCTCGGCCTGCAACCTGACAACATCGGCCTCAAGCTTCGACTCGGCGAGGTCTACCTCGCGACTTTCGAGGCGTCGGCCGCTCGAGACATCTTCAAATCGCTCACCGAGCTGTATCCCACCTCGGATCGTGCCTGGGCGGCGCTCGGCCTCCTCGAGGCGCGCCTCCATAATAACGAGCGGGCGCTCGACGCCCTCGGTCACGCCCTGGCCGAGAACCCCATGCTTCCTGCCGTACAGCTCGCCAACGGAGAGCTGCTTCTCCTCGACAGGGATTATGAGGCGGCGCTGACATCGTTTGAGGCTGCTCAGAAGCTCATGCCCAACGATCCACATCTCGAAGCCCGTCATGGTCAGGCCTTGCTTGCCATCGGCAGACACGGCGAAGCTCTCCCCCATTTAAGGGCGGCGGTCGAAGGCGGCTTCGACGCTGCCGATGTCCAGCGCTCGCTGGCCCTTGCCCTCGCCCTCAACGAGATGTACGCGGAGAGCCGGAGGGTTCTCGATTCCACAGAGGAGGATTCGATTGGCGACCACGACGTGGTTGCCGGGTATCTCGCTCTTCAGCGCGGTCTATACCCAGAAGCCGAGGCAACCTTCAAGTCGGTTGCCGATGCGCGGTCGAGCGACCCGGCTTCCGTCAATCTTCTGGCAGCATCCATCTATCCACAGGCGCGCTTCGAGGAGGCGGTGATCCTTCTCAAGCTCTCGCACGAGCTCGACCCCGAGCTTGCGACTGTCGACTCGAACCTGGAGAAGGCGCAAGCCGCGAGAGCTGCAGAGCTCCTCGCCGAAAACTCAAGACCCGTGAAAGCGCTCCCCCAGTAACGATCAGATCGTCTCAAGGAAATTGACGAGGGATTGAGCCACGTCGGCAGGGCGGTGGCTTTCTTCATAGGCGGCGCGGGCCGCACGTCGCCGAAGGTCCCAGGGCTTTCCTCCCGCCTGCGCAGAAGCCAGGAGGCGGGCGAGCTCGGCCGGTGCTGATGGTCCGGGCGTCAGCCGCGGCGCCGCCCTTTCGGGCCATTCGAGGAACTGGTGCAAGCCGCCGACCGCAACCGGGGTGCCGGTCGCCAAGAAGCGAACCGCCGCTGCCGAGGTCTCACCCGCGGATGGGGTGCGCAGGACAACTCCGAGATCGGCGGCC
>Ga0316194_10001659_pt1 | contig 15388 bp, 14 predicted proteins | sample CroRivsedime1_MG_FD_204936 | JGI IMG/M metagenome (GOLD analysis project Ga0316194, IMG submission 204936) | Coastal sediment microbial communities from Maine, United States - Cross River sediment 1 | ecosystem: Environmental > Aquatic > Marine > Coastal > Sediment | place: USA: Maine...
CACTTTCCCGGTAAACCACTGGTAGCGCGCGCCATTGACATTCTGGTCGTTGGTTTCTTTCTGGTATTGGCGCTGGTATCGGCCTGGACAACGTGGTTCGGTTCGATCCAGACGATGCCGGCGCTGGCGTCATCGGTGGCCTGGGCGTACGCCGCCATTCCTGTCGGCTGTGCATTGATCGCGTTTCATTTCGTCTGTTCCTGGGTGCGGCCGGTGCAGGCCTCCGTCGCGGCAATGGAGGCAGGCGAATGATTTGGGGGATGATGATTCTGTTGCTGGTGCTGATGCTGTTGCGCGCGCCGATTGCTGTCGCGCTCGGGTTGCCGGCACTTATGTGGCTGTTCGCGCAGGATCTTCCTCTGGGTGTGGCGACCCAGCGAATATTCGGGACGCTGAACAATTCGGTGTTACTGGCCGTGCCCATGTTCCTGCTTGCCGGTCGCCTGATGAATCTGTTGGGCGTGACCGAACGCATTTTCGACTTTGCGATGGCGGTGGTGGGGCATATCCGCGGCGGGCTTGGCCACGTTGTCGTCACCGCGAGCATGATCTTCTCGGCAATGTCCGGGTCTGCGGCGGCTGATGCAGTGGGTGTTGCCACCATCACCGTCAAGGCGGCGCGCGAGCGCGGCTACGACCCGCATTTTGCCGCGGCGATCACCTTGGCGGCCTCAGCGCTCGCGCCGATTATTCCACCGTCCATCATCATGATTATTTATGGTGCTACGGCAAATGTCTCGATCGGAAAATTGTTCGTCGGTGGCGTGCTGCCGGGCCTGTTGTTCGGCATGGTGTTGTTGGTCACCGTCAGCGTGCTGGCGGCGCGGCGCGGCTACCCTCGCGGCGAACCATTCTCGATGCCGCGTCTCGGACACGCTTTCAAGCGGGCATTTCTGGTGCTGCTGACCCCGGTGATCATCATCGGTGGTATTTTCGGTGGCATCTTTACACCGACCGAAGCCGCGACCGTTGCGGTGTTGTACGTCCTGGCCCTCGGGCTTTGGTACCGCGCGGCGTCGTGGCGCGCGGTGTACCGGGAGTTTGTCTCGGCCGGTGCAACCGTCGGCGTACTGTTGCTGGTTGTCGGGCTGTCCGGCGTGGACGGATGGATATTCACTTACGAGCAGTTGCCGGTTGTGTTTGCCGATGCCGTGAGCGGCGCGGTGGACAGTCAGTGGGCGGTGATGTTGCTGTTGCTTGCGATTGTGCTGGTGCTGGGCATGTTCATGGACGCCACGCCCGTTATCCTGATGGCGGTACCGGTGATGTTGCCGCTGGTGAAAGCAGCTGGTCTCGATCCCGTGCACTTCGGCGTGCTGTTTTGCATCATGTGCGTGATCGGTCTGGTGACACCGCCTGTAGGCGTTGCGCTCTACGGCGTGGCAACGGTTACCCGGCTTCCCATGGAGCGGGTGTTCTGGGCCATGCTGCCCTTCTTCTTCGCCTTGCTTGGCGGGATCGTGCTGCTGGTATTCTTTCCGCAGATCGTCACGTTCTTGCCGGGGTTACTGGTTCAATAAGAACGGGTTCTTGAAATACTGCGCCGAACAGTAACGTCCTTGGGGAAAGCGGTTGGGTACAATCGCATTTCAACATAATGACCAGACCCCATGCTTATTGACGGCACCACAAGAGTCTATGCGGTGATTGGCGACCCGGTGACGGCGGTTCGCTCGCCGGAATGGTTCAATACACTCTTCGACAAGAACGGCGTAAACGCCGTGCTCATTCCGTTTCAGGTTCGGCGTGGTGATCTGGCCACGGCATTCGCTGGTCTGAAAACGATGGGCAATCTCGACGGCCTGGTGGTCACCATGCCCCACAAGAACGCAATGTGTGAGTTGCTCGACGAACTGGGGCCGGCCGCACGCACGACCGGCGCCGTAAACGCGGCGCGGCGCACGCCCGATGGCAGATGGTGTGGTGACATGTTCGACGGGCGTGGCTGTGTACGCGGATTGCTCGATCAGGGCCACGAGGTCGCGGGCATGTCGGTGTTTTTGCTCGGAACCGGTGCAGCAGGGTCCGCAGTCGCCTTTGCGCTTGCCGAATCGGGCGTGAAGCAGTTGATGATTGATGATGCCGACGAGAGTCGGTGCATGCGGGTCGCACAGCGCGTGAAAGAGGTGTTTCCGGAGGTGGATGTCTGTACCGGAAAACTTGTCCCGGAACGCGGCCATGACATGGTTATCAACGCGACACCGCTTGGCATGAAGCCCGACGATCCTTTACCGTTCGATCCGGCCGTTATGCCGAAAACGACACTGGTCGTTGATGTGATTACCAAGCCGGTGATCACGCCGCTGCTGGAGCAAGCGCAATCGCTCGGTCTGCGCATTCATTCAGGCAACCACATGCACGCCGGGCAGGCGATTGAGGCGGCGCGGTTTTTCGGCCTGTCGATCTGACGATGGCATGGGTGCGGAGACTCTCGGGCAATAAAGGGCGGCGGTTTGCCGCTGGATTGTGCATTTCCCTTTGCTGGCAGTTACCGGCGGCGGCTTCACCCGATGAGACGGTGCGCGGTGAGATCGAACATCTGTTAACGCATCTCGAAACATCAGGCTGTGAGTTTTTCCGAAACGGCGACTGGCACGAGGCGGGCCGCGCCCGGCGGCATATCGAAAGAAAATACGCGTGGCTGGTCAAACGGGATCTGGTGGCGAGCACCGAACAGTTTATCGAGCGGGCGGCGACTGAGAGCAGCCGCAGCGGTGAAGCCTATCTGGTTCGTTGCGCGCAAAGCGAGTCGGTGCCGAGCGCGGACTGGATGACGGATGCGCTCACCCGGCTCAGGGGTGACGCTGCCGCTTCCCGGGAGCAGTAAGGCCCGGTTTATTCCTGCGGTCGCGACAATGCCTTGATCACGGCGCTCTTTTCGCTGTCATCGAGCTTGGGCGGGTGCGTGTCGAGAAATACGACCAGGTATGCCGGCCGGTCTGCTTCCTGAACCGGTACCAGCATCGCCTGCGCCATCGCAAATGTATGGCACTGCGAGCACTTGCGGTTGAATATTTCCTCGCCGCTTCCCGCGTTGTCGGCTGCTGCGGCAAGCGGGAACAACAAGCCAGCCATGACTAGTATGTGTGCGCGCATTCTGAACTCCCGAAAAGCTGAAAAGATACGATATTGTCCCTGCCGGGTCGAGCGTGCGGCTTGATATTGATCAACCCTGCCTGCCGCTGGCGATGCAATGTGGCGCCCACAAATTTGCGAACCAGCGGTCGGGGGCAGGCTGGTCTATCGGCGTCCGCGTACCGGGCGTTCCCGGGCCTCGTTCACTATCAACGGTTGACCCATGTAGTCCTGCCCGTTAAGACCGGTGATAGCCGCCTCTGAGTGCCGGCGCCCCGGCATGTCGACAAATCCGAAACCCTTGGGCTTGCCGGAAAACATTTCGCGTTTAATTTCGGTGGACTTGACCTGGCCGTATTCGGAAAACAGTGTGGCGAGGTCTGATTCAGTAGCGTCTGGTGAGAGATTGCCAACAAAAATGTTCATATAACGTTTCCCCTACAAAGCGATGATGGTCAGGCACTCAGTTGTCGCGCTGGCTCGCGCCACCGAAGATGGACGCAACGGCGCGTAGTGCACTCTGGAACGGACGCGACTGTGCGGCCGGAGAGTGCGAACTGGCCTGGCTGTCTGCAGCGGGGCGCTTGCGCCCGCTCCCGCCGCGGCGGCGTTTGCCCGGCTTGGCAGGCTGGCCCGTCGGTTTTGCCTGCTGGGACCGCGATGGCTGACCGTCCGCTTGCTTGCCTTGTCTTGCGCGCCCGCCCGATGTATTTCTCCCACCGGATCGTTTCGGGTCGCGGGAATTTCCACTTGGCCGACCACGGCGCTCATCACTGCCTTTGTCATCGTCGGTTGCGTGATGCGTTCCCGGTTCGAAGCCGGGGATGATCACACTCTCGATGCGGTTGCGTGTGGTGCGTTCGATATCCGCCAGCAGAGGCTTTTCTTCCCGGCAGACCAGCGACATGGCAACACCGTTACTTCCGGCACGGCCAGTGCGGCCGATGCGGTGTACATAGTCTTCCGGCACGTTGGGCAACTCGTAGTTGACCACGTGCGGCAACTCCTTGATATCGAGTCCGCGCGCGGCAATGTCGGTGGCAACCAGCGCGCGCACTGTGCCGCGTTTGAAATCGGCGAGTGCCCGGGTACGTGCACCCTGGCTTTTGTTGCCATGAATGGCCGCGGCGGTAATGCCGTCTTTTTCGAGTTGGCCGGCCAGTCTGTTGGCGCCGTGCTTGGTGCGCGTGAAGATCAGCACTTGTTGCCAGTTGCCTTTACCGATCAGTGACGATATCAACGCGCGTTTGTTGGCTTTGTCGACCGGGTACACAACCTGTTTGATCAGGTCGGCCGTTTTACTCTCGCGGGCAATCGCGATTTCGGCCGGAGAACTCAGAAATGAGTCGGCAAACTCGCGAATTTCACGCGGAAAGGTCGCCGAGAAGAACAGGTTCTGCCGTTGTTTCGGCAACGCATCCAGCACGCGCCGAATGTCGCGAATAAATCCCATGTCCAGCATGCGATCGGCTTCGTCGAGCACGAGTATTTCAACCTTTGACAGGTTGACGGTGCCGCTGCGCATGTGATCGAGCAGGCGCCCTGGCGTCGCGACGAGAATATCGACTCCGCGCCTGAGGGTTTGAACCTGGGGGTTAATGTTCACACCGCCGAATACGGTGGTGGACTTGAGCCGCAGGTGGCGGCCATATGTTTTGATGTTCTGTTCAACCTGGGCGGCGAGTTCGCGCGTCGGTGTCAGGATGAGGGCACGGATGTGCGGGCGCGGCAACGGATTCTCAGCCAGCCTCTGCAAAATCGGCAGTGCAAAGCTTGCCGTCTTGCCGGTGCCGGTCTGGGCGCCGACGAGGGCATCTTTGCCCTCGAGCACGACCGGGATCGACTGAGTCTGAACCGGGGTGGGTTGGGTGTAGCCGGTATCGGCGACAGCGCGTACGAGCTCGGCACGCAGGCCGAGCGCTTCAAATGAAGTGCTAATGAAATTCTCCTGGATCGGCCTGCAGAACGTTAATGCTCAGAACCGGTTCAGGCTGAAATTGCTTTAATGGGAAATTCGGGGAAGGATGCAACCACGAACGGCAGGTACGCGTACCGGATGACGCGAGGTGATGCCTGCGCCGCACTATACAGGCACTATCAGCGAAAGTCTTGTTATTTCTGATGCCTGCACACTGACTTGCAAGTCTGTTCGCCGATGCCCCGGCTGCCTGCCGTTCAATTTTTGTCTGGTTCAGCCGACTCAGGCTTGTCTGAATCCGAAACTTCCGAATTCGAATTCGAATTCGAATCGGTATCCGCCGATTGCATCTGCCGTGAAATTCGCCATGCCATAAAGCCGAGCACGGCGACACTGGCAAAAAGGGCAATCCAGAGACCAATTTTTCCGGCGTCGACACGCTGACGCGCAGCGGCGGGGCCGGCAAGTACTTGCGGAACGCCGGGAGTCGCAACGCTAATCCGGGGCTCGGAGTCGCTGCCCCAGTTTGGCACCAGCGTTTGCACCGGCAAGGCGTTGCGTTGCGCCCGGCTGTTACCGTAAGTCAATCGGAACGGCCCCGGTCCGCGCGCCGTGAAAATAATCTCGCGGGGAAGCCAACCGGCCTCCACGCTGATGGCACCGGTTCCGATTCCGCCACTTCTCTGGTCAACCCTGAGCAGCCAGTACCTGTGCGCGCGAGGCGGAAAGCGTAGCGTCGAATTTTCTATGGTCTGTCCGTCCTGACGCAGACGATAGGCAACGGTTCGGGATACGCGCCGCCATTCGGCATTTTCTGAACTTCGCGAGAAGATCTCTATCGGCGCAACGGAATTGTCCTGCGGCAGGCGGATGGTCAACCTGTCGACCGGGAACATCCCGCCAACGTCGGCGATGTAATCGCCTTTCTCTCTGGTGTCGGCTAACGCATCGACTTGTCTGGATGCACGTGTCAGCGGCGTACGTTTGTCGACCGGTTGCGCGCTGACGCTTTCAAGCCGCAATACCTTGCTTGTTTCCGGCCATGTCAGGCGCAGGTATTTCTTCCGAACCGTGTTCAGTGAAATGGTGTTTTGCTGAAGTTGATGACCACCCTGCGACAGGTTCAGCAGCGGCGCATTGTTTACGACGCGTGACCAGTTTTTCAGATCCGCGCTCGCCTCTACGTTCACGGTGCCGATGTATCCGCCTTGCTCTTCTTCCCAGGTGAGTTGCAGCGAAGCAAACGTTTCGCGCCGTGATGAAAGGTCAACCAGATAACCCAACACTTCGTCCGGTCCGCCCTGTTGCGGGTGAGACTGGACTCGCAGGCTGACATCACCGTTATTCGTTTCAAGCGCTATATCGAGGTCCGCTGCCCGGGTCCCGCGCTCACCATGTAGCGCAAAAAACGGCAGCGATACCGGAGGCGGTTGTTTCGAACCAGCGACCAGCGGGCGGAACGCGTGCGGCACCACTTCGTCAGCCGCGTTGAATACACGCAGGTCGCGCAGGTCGGCAAATGCGCTGCCGTCATACACCGCCGTTGGCAAGACAACGCGGTACAGTGCATCGGCGCCGGTGTTCGTAATCGGCAGTGCATAGGCGAAGTCAGCCGGCACCTCGGCTGCAACGGCGCAGCCCGTAGAAACGCTCAGTAACGCGGCGATCAAATGTCGCTTCATGCGGCCTCCGTATGTTGTCGGGGTGGCACCGGAGCGACGTAGCCGATCACCAGCATCAGCAAGCCGACTGCGATAAAGGAAACGATGCGTTCCACGCCACCGACCTTGGCGAGATCGACAATGAACAGTTTGATAACGACAACGGCCATCAGGCCGGCACCGCTTAGCCAGACCCAGCGGTTGACGCGGCGCGTGGCGAACAACATCGCGCCCAGCGCAAGGACAGTCCAGAAAATCGATACCGCGGTCTGTGCCAGCGCCGAACGCAGCATGGTGCCGAAGTCGTATGGCACGCCGCCCCAATGGTGCAGTGTGCGTAGCAGCACACCGTTCAACCAATAGAACACGAGCGCTCCGAAAAGCCCCCACTTCCAGTTATTCGGAATGCGTGCTGCCTGTTCGATGCCGGCCGTGCGCAGCGATTGCCACCAGCCGATGGTGGCGGCGAATACGAGCATTTGCATCATGTCCAGCGGATTCAGCAGCGGGATGTAGGGCAGGGGAGCGGGGCTTCCGTTGCTGTTCCAGTTGGCCTGGAGCGACCAGACATACAGAAACACGACCAGCGGCACAATGCCGGTCCACACGTATGCGTGACTGTGCTGCTGTACCGGCCATCGTGCCTGAACACCGCGCGATGATGCGGCGACGAGTAGCAGGACCGGAACAAGCGCCCAGCTGATCAAGGGCCATACGCGTGATCCTTGCACTGCGTGGCCGACCTGCCATGACAGTTCAATTGCACCGGCCATTGCCAGCAGCCACACACCGGCGGCGTGGGCAACGCTGACGTATCCGAGCGGCCCGATGCCGCGCGCTGTCTGTTCGATTCGTACCGTGTCGTCACGCTTGAGAACAAAAAAGTGCAGCGCGAACGCCACTGGCCACGCCAGCAATCCGAACCCGGCAAGCGGATGCGCCTGCCCCAATGTCACGGACTGCAGCACCAGCGCGATCGCCATCAAGGGCGTCAGCGCAAGTGCCGGGAATCGTGCAATCCACCAGCCGCGAGCGAACAGCACACTGAAGGCTGCACAAGTGGCAGACAGGAACAACAGCGACGCGCTGATGCGTTCCGGGCGCGGCACATGTTGGTGGATTTCGTGCAGGCCACCGAATACCCACCATGCCAGTCCCCAGGCGAACAACCCAATCGCTGCCTGCATCGCTGTATGACCGACTTTGGCCGCATGGCGCTCGACGGTGTAGTTCGAGAACAGACCAGCCAGGGCGATGAAAACCGTTCCCATATAGAACGTGTTCAGCACCGGCATGTCGCGCACGCCCGACTGAACGTCGGAAAGAAATGCCGCGCCGGCAGCAAACTGCATCAACACCCCGAATACGCGAGGCCATTTTCTGCCCTGGTGTACGCCGACCCAGTATGCGGCCGCGCCTTCCAGTGCCCACGCGGCAGAGGTCCAGCGTCCGTCCACCGCCAACGGGATCGCAAGTGTGGCGAAAATCACGCCGAGCGCGAAGAAGGCTTCGACCAGCATGCGCAGCGTTTCCTGATGTCGGCGGTACAGTACCGAAGCGAGTCCGAGATAGAGCGCTGACAATGCGACGGCACTCCACGCCGCGCCATATTCGAACGGTTCCATCAGGCGTGTCTGCAATCCGAAACCGACCAGCGGCGTGCCGAACACCAGTGTCGAGTCGACGTAGTGCTTGAAACGCGGGGCTTGCCGGAACGCGAAGATGACGGAAATCAGAACGTACAGCAGGACGAAGAACACCAGAAACGGCTCGGTGCTGGCAAACAAATCGTCGCGGTAAAAGCGCGCACCCCACATTGCACCGATCCCGAAGGTGAACACAAAACCGAGCACGTTCAGCGGCCGCCATGCCTTGTACAGGGCGATGGCGAGAATGCCGAGGTTGAGTACCGCGTAGTAGCTGAACAGCATGACGTGGCTGCCGCCACCGGTGGAGGCGAGGATGGGTGCGAGAAAACCACCTGAAACGCCCAGCACCGCGAGTGACAACGCGTTTTGCCTGATCGCGAGCAGCGCTGACAGTACCGCGATGGCAATAAGGAGCACAAACGCCGCTTCGCCCGGCAGCAGTCCGAACAGACGGAACGCACCGAAAACCGTCAGGTACAGGACGCCGACACCGCCGCCCTGAATTGCCAGGGCGTATACCGGTTTGCGCAGCCGCAGTCGCCAGCCGATGACCAGCATGACGATGGCGCCAATGGCAACGCCGGTCAGACGCAGCTCTATCGGTACGTTGGTGTGCTCGTAAGCGTACTTGAGCAGAAACGCCACGCCGAAAAACAGCACGACCACACCGACTCTCACCAGCGCATTGCCGCCGGTCAGCCAGTTCCACAGTCGGGTGACTTCAGCCGGCATGACGGGGGTTGCAAACTGATCCGGTGTTTCCAGCGATGCCGGTTGCAGTGCAGTTGGATCTGATTCGGGCGCAGTCGCTGTGTCTCGTGTAACAGCTTGCGCCGGCGTTTCAGTGGCCGGCACCGCCGTTACGGAATCCGGAGTCGGGGCTGCGGCTGTTTCGCTGTCGATTTCGGGTGCCGCAGCGCTATGGGACCGAAACGCTGCGATCTGCTGCCGCAGTTCGAAAATGCCGTCTTCCAATGCGTGTACCCGCTCGCGTAACTCCTCGATATTGCCGATGCGTTTGCGCAGCGATATCGTCAGTCCGGCGATTGCGCCGAGAGCGGCGCCGAATACCGCGCCTTCCTCCTGATCGACATAGCCGCCAACGATTAATCCGATCAGCAGTCCGATGATCCACATGCGTTGATTCCTTCCGGGGAAATGCGGGGGCAGTGCGTTCTTCGCGCCACATGCTGGTTGCGTTGGCACCCTGTTACCCGGCTGCACCGGTATTCGATTGTCATCCCGGCTCAGCCCTGGTCCGGCGCTTCATGATCCGTGGCGTTTCATGATTCATGGCGCTGACATGCTGATTTGTAAGCAATTAGTGCACCGGTGTAGGAGGGGATTCGGGCGGATATTCCGATCTCCGTGGGCCCAAGGAAAGCCCAACCGCAAGCACGTGCAACGGATCTTCTGACGTGATGTGATGGACAGCGCCAGCGGTTACGGCACTGGATTGCCAGTGCAGGAAAAACGAAGAAACCGGTTTCAGGTAAATGCACGGGAAGCATCGCTCATCGCGTTCAGGAGCGCCGCCGACCCGTGTTGTAGACTTGGGCAAACCAATCAACGGAGAAAAGCATGAAGCGATTCAAGGGCAAGGTAGCGCTGGTCACCGGCGCAGGTGGTGGTATCGGACTGGCGACAGCGAAGCGCATTGCCGAAGAAGGTGGCACAGTCGTCGCGGGCTTGCTCGATGAATCGCAGCGTGCGGCTATCGGCACCCTGGATGGCGTTGTGCTGGATGTTCGATCAGAGCAGGCGTGGGATGCCGCAATGGACTATGTGGCTGGAAAATATGGCGGGCTGGATGTGCTCGTCAACAACGCAGGCATTTCGCCCCAGGCCACTGCGGAAGAAACGTCGTGGGAAATGTGGGATGACGTCATGGCGGTGAACCTGAAGGGCACGTTCATCGGCTGCAAGAAAGCCATTCCGTTGATGCGCAAGCGTGGCGGGGGTGCCATCGTCAATCTCGCCTCGATCAACGCCATTCGCGGTAACACTCGTCTGGTTGCCTACGCGGCAACAAAAGGCGCCGTGCTGGCGATGACGATGTCGCTCGCACTCGACCACGTCAGCGAGAATATTCGCGTCAACTGTGTTTGCCCCGCGACCATTGAAACCGACATGGTCCGCCAGATGCTCAGCGAAGCGGCTGACCTGGAGGCCGCTACCCGGGGCATCACCGCCAAGCACCCGATCGGTCGCATGGCACAACCCGAAGAAGTCGCTTCGACCATCGCGTTTCTCGCCAGTGGGGATGCCTCGTTCATGACCGGGCTTGCGATTCCGGTCGATGGCGGCAGGAGCATTCGCTAGGGCGTTCGTCGCGCGGGAAAAACGCCTTCGGCAATATTGCCGTTGCAGATGCCTGACACACCGGGGGGGTGCCCCCCGGTTTCCTGTTGCAGCAAGACGGGCTATTTGCCCGGTCTCGACAACACCTTGATCACCAGTTGTTCATCGTCGTCGCCGAGCTTGCTCGGGTGCGAGCGCAGGAATTTCTTCAGATAAGCCGGACGATCTTCCAGCGCGACGTCGTCGAGCAACTTCATCGTCCTCGGTAGTGAATGGCAGAGCGCACACCTGTCGTTAAAGATGTCCTCACCCTTGCTGAAATCATCCGCGCTGGCGGTCGCCGGTAAAACCAGTGCGGCGATGATAAAAATACGTCCAATCATGTTTTTCTCCAAAATGGTTCGGATGACGGCAATCATACATTGAGGCTCGCCGGGTTTCTCGCCCGAAATTGTGCGCTGAATTGACCAGGATCATTGACTGAAGCAATGCCATTGCCGGAGCCAGACGTGGTCTGACGTCAACTGTTTGTGGGAAGTCCGGTTGCTGATTAAAAGTGTCCGCCAAGTTGGGGGCGATTCAGCCAGGGTCCCATTTGCCTGTTTATTTCACGTAAAACGTGATGGGAAAAACGGGAGTTTGCGGCCATCGCGCAACCGTTCAGGAGAATAGACGCAGCAGCGGATTCGGGGTGAGGGCTCGGCGGGCGAAGGCGCACTCAGGCTGCCGCAACGTCCCTCACTTCTTGTCTGTTTCGGGAGTGATCAGCATCTCTTCCAGTTGCAATCCGGTAAGACGATGAATGCGCCGCCACAGAAAATAGAAAATCGTGAGCATCATCACCATGGACGGAATCGCGATCACGGGGTAGCTGAGCAGGGTCATACGTCCCAGTTCCTCGTTAAATGCCGCGCTCCCTGTTGGGCTGGTGACAATCCAGGTTGCCAGCACGTAATTCATCACGGCCGAGAAAAAGAACGTCCCGCCTAACAGATAGGTTGCCTTGGTCAGGCTGCCCAGAAAGATGTCTTCGTGGCCGCGTTCCTGCAAGATCCGGTCAATCTTTCCAGTGTCTATTATCATGGGGTTGTATAGCAGCACCTTGATTAATGGCTTGCCAATCTGTGCCGAGATGACGACCACGATCCCGATTATCGCGGGGATCGCCGCTTCCTTGATCGCCAGCCATTCGGTATCGAGTTGCAACAGGCCGATGCCGCCGGTCAGCAGCACGCTGATCAAACCCAGTACCGCAATGAAGTTTTTTTTCTGGAAGCGTATGAGTTCGTACAGGCCCCAGCCAATCGGAAACGCGAGCGCCAGCACCAGCGCACCAACGGTGCCGAGGTGCTCGTCGCCGCTGAGTTTCATCAAGACGGCTGATGGCAGAACAATGCTGACCAGTAAATCGATCAGTGGCCGGGGTTTATGTGTCATGTCAGTTCAAAAAAACAATAGAGATATAGTGTAATAGGAGACAGGCTGAGCCGCCTCGGGTTCAACGGAATAGGGTACAGACCATGGATTCTGTTCATGCCGTGACCGCTATGGCTCGCCTGTTGTCATGGCGTCCCCGCTCAGTATCCGAAAAAGAGGGGCGTTGATGTAGTAGTTGGATCGTCCGATCTTTTGTTTTTCCAGAAATCCTGCTTCTGTCAGCACCTCAAGATACCTGGTCGCGGTAAGGCGGGAGACTTTCAGGTCGTTTTGAATGAATTCGATCTTTGTGTACGGATGCGAGAACAAATTGTTGATCAAGTCCTGGCTGTAGAACTTGTGCGCCGAACGTATGCGGTGTTTGTAGTCGAGCAGTAATGACTTGATTGCCTGGATCACACCGATGCCTTCATGCGCTGTTTGCTCCACTGCGCTCAGCATATACAACACCCAGTCTTCCCATCGATCTGCGTCGTGCACTGCTTGCAGCAGGCGGTAGTACTCACTCTTGGTGCGCACAATGTGCCGGCTCATGTGCAGCACTGGAATTTCGAGCAGACCATGCCTGACCAGGTAGAGCACGTTGGTAATGCGCCCGGTACGGCCGTTGCCGTCATAGAAAGGGTGGATGCTCTCGAACTGATGATGGATGAGCGCCATCTTGATCAACGGGTCAGCTTCGAACAAGTCATCGTCGTTGATGAAACGCTCCAGTTCGCCCATCAGTTTCGCGATTTCGGTAGCATCCTGGGGTGGCGTGTACACCGTCTTCCCGCCCACCCCCTTGAGTGCCGTGCCCGGCAGTTTGCGAAAACCGGCGTTGTTTTGCTCAAGTTCGGCCTGGACCTGCAGTATGTGTTGGTTGGTCAGCAAGTGGCTTTGCCGGACGGCATCAAAGCCAATCCGTAGCGCCTGCCGGTAGCGGGCAACTTCTTTGGTGGCCGAGCCCGCGATCGCCTCGGGATAAGCGGCATCGCGAAACAGTTCATCGTGAGTGGTGACAATGTTTTCGATTGCCGAACTGTCTTTGGCCTCTTGTAGCCCAAGCGTGTTGATCAAAATACCCTGATTGGGCATCGACGCTGCGACGCCCTTGAGTTCGGCCAGTTGCCGGCTGGCCGCGTTGAGTCTTTTGAGGATGTCGGGTCGCTCGAAACGAGCTGGCTGGAGGTCGGTCAGGGGCCGGATTGTGGTCATTTGATGGTGACTGCACGAATACATGTATAGAAAAACCCTATTGTATATACACGTGCACCCCGACATGTAAAGGTAAACAGGCTTTTGTGAGGATGAGGGGAGTAGGGTTCTCCGAGGTTTTCATAGCCCAAAACCACCGTCATCGCTTCTTCTTCGGCGGCCGTCCTGCCTTTCCAGGCTGGGCGCGCTGCCGCAGCACCTGTCCAGTCTTTCGGGGAAGTGAAATGGGGAGCGGGTGGTCCTCGGTTATCATGAAGATGAAAAACAGGGGTGTTTGCATGCGTTGCGAAGTGATTGCGATTGGTACGGAGCTGTTGCTTGGCCAGATTGTCGACACCAACTCGTCGTGGATGGGGGAGCATCTGGCACTTGCCGGTATTGACTCCCATTTTCAGACCAAGGTCGGCGACAACCTCGAACGTATCGTATCGAGCATCCACCTCGGCCTGGAACGCAGCGATGCCGTGATTCTGTGCGGAGGGCTGGGGCCCACTCAGGACGACATCACCCGCGAGGCCATTGCGCAAGTCATGGGTGTAACGCTGGTGCGGCGCCCCGAGATCGGTGAACGCATCCGTGCGATGTTCGCCTCGCGCGGGCGGACCATGTCCGACAATAATCTGCGCCAGGCGGACGTCCCCGAAGGCGCAACAGTAATTGCGCAGATGCCGGGCACAGCGCCGGGTCTGGTGTGTCCGGTAAACGATAAGGTCATATACGCCGTTCCCGGCGTTCCTCACGAAATGCGCGAAATGTTTGCCGGCACGATCATCCCGGATCTACAGAAACGCACGGGCCTCACGCAAGTAATCAGCAGCCGCGTACTTCGAACCTGGGGACATACGGAGTCGGGGCTTGCCGAGATGCTGGCGGGGCGCATCGACGAACTCGACGGACTTGGCAATCCGACGCTCGCGTTTCAGGCCAGCGGCATCGAAGGCATCAAGGTACGCATCACTTCCAAGGCCGGCAGTGCAGACGAAGCCGCAGCGATTCTTGCCGATGAGGAAGCGCGCCTGCGGGCGACGCTCGGGGATGTGGTCTTTGGCATCGACGGCGAAACAATGGAGTCCGTTGTTATCGACATGTTGCGCGACAAGGGGCTCACTCTCGGTATCGCGGAATCGCTCACGGGGGGATTGATGGGCGCGCGCTTTACCGCGGTGCCCGGTGCCAGTGACGTCTTCCGCGGCGGCGTCGTGTCTTATGCGAGCGATGTGAAGTTTTCGCTTCTCGGCGTGCCGGAAGGGCCGGTGGTCACAGCGCAAGCTGCGCAGGCGATGGCCGAGGGCGCGCGCCGGGCACTTGGGGCCGACGTCGGTCTCGCGACTACGGGGGTGGCGGGACCAGCCGAGCAAGAGGGCCAACCGGTTGGCACGGTATTCCTGGGACTTGCCATGGACGGCGGGTGCGAAGCGCAGCAGGTCAAGCTTCCCGGCGATCGGCTGCGCATCCGTCAGTACGCCGTCATCAGTGCGGTCAACCTGCTTAGAAAACGTCTGATGCAGTAGAGAAAAACGTGGTGCCCTATTGCGTGCTTTTCCGGGGTGGCGCTCAAGCGCCGGCCGGTTCAACCTCGCGTTCGATCCGCTTCGAGTTCTCAATCTCGGCGACTCGTAAATCGTAAGCTGCCTGCAAATTCAGCCAGGACCGCGCGTCACCGCCGAAATATCGTGCGAGCCGCATTGCTGTATCCGCACTCACGCCGCGCCGCTCACGAACAACGTCATTGATCCTTGGTGCAGGAACGCTCAAGGCCTTAGCCAGGGCGTTTGCGCTCATGCCAAGTGGAATCAAAAAATCTTCCCTCAGGACTTCGCCCGGATGTACCGGTCGCATGCCATTCTTCGGCATCGTCAAATTTCCTCAGTGATAGTCGACAGTCTCAACATTTTCCGGGCCCGCCCCGGTCCAGCGAAAACACACTCGAAACTGGTCATTTATGCGGACGCTGTACTGGCCAGACCGCTTGCCCTTAAGAGCTTCCAAGCGGTTTTCCGGAGGTGAGCGAAGAAACTCCAGAGTGTGCGCCGCTTCCAGTTGGACCAGCTTGCGGACCGCGATGTTGGCGATGCTCGAGAACCGCCTGGACTTGCCTGTCTCGAAAAGAGACTGCGTATCCTTGCAGCGAAAGCTCTGGATCATGGCGA
>Ga0316194_10001660_pt1 | contig 15386 bp, 16 predicted proteins | sample CroRivsedime1_MG_FD_204936 | JGI IMG/M metagenome (GOLD analysis project Ga0316194, IMG submission 204936) | Coastal sediment microbial communities from Maine, United States - Cross River sediment 1 | ecosystem: Environmental > Aquatic > Marine > Coastal > Sediment | place: USA: Maine...
CTCCTGCAATCCCTCCAGGGTGTCGTGATCGGTCAGGGCCATGACCTCGACACCCGCGGCATGCGCACGCCGCATCAGCTCCGACGGTGACAATGTACCGTCCGAGGCCGTGGAATGTGCATGCAGATCATAGTGCGTTGGCATGGGGGCGGATTCTAACAGGATGCTAGCGGTCAACGCGGCTGGTATTCGCGCGACAGCACTCACAAATGCGCCTGCCTGGTGTTGGCTGAAGCCCCCTGGATGCGTGTTAAACTTCGCCATCATGAATCTGCTTCCGGTCGATCTGACATACCTTCAGGAAAGATTTAGCGCGCTGGCGGCCCAGGTGCTAGAGGCCTGGGAGGCATCCGGCCACGCCAGTGAGGATGTGGACATGCCGGTCATGTTGAGCCAGGCCATGTCCCAGCTGATCGACCTACTCAATCACATTCAGGACGAGCAGCACGATGGCAAAAGCGAGGCCGCAGAGATCAACACGCTCTGCGGTTACGGGCTGCACCTGGTGGAGGAACTCTCTCAACTGGCGGCGGGGCTGGATCAGAGGGGCCTGGCGGCCGAGATCGAACAACTGAGCCTGCCCTTTGCGTTGTGGTTTGCCCGCCATGGTGGCGAGATCAAGCTGTTGGCCCCGGTGGTCAACGCCCTGGCCTACTTTGCCAACCAGTCCAGCAATCCACAGGCGATGGCGATCCTTTACTCCCAGTGCTGCGAGCTGATCGAGGCAACCAGCCCCGCCTGCGAGGACTCCGCGGCCAACGACCCCGGGCACCCGTGGCGCCTGCTTCTCCTCAACCGGGCCATCGTCGCTACAAGGAGCCACAATCCGGAACTCATGGAACCTGCCTTCGATGCCATTGTCGAATGCCTTCCGCAGGAGGCATTGCGCTTCTTCAGCGAGGGCATGGAGCAGATGGCCGTCATCGATTATCCTGCTCATGTGCGCGAGGTCGTACGGCGTTACTTCGCCGCCCATGCATCCCCCCGGCGTCTGCATTAGACCCCCATCAAAGAGACCGTTTCCGCAGATGAAAATGCTTGCCGACCTGTTTCCGGTCATCCTCTTCTTTATCGCCTATCAGCTGTTCGACATCTATGTTGCAACCCAGGTTGCCATTGCCGCGGCGGCGCTACAGGTCGCCTATCACAAGTTCCGGTATGGCCAGGTTGCGAACACTCAATGGCTTACTCTTGGTCTCCTGGTGGTTTTCGGCGGACTGACGCTGGCGCTTCGTGACCCGACGTTTATCAAGTGGAAGCCCACAGTCGTGAACTGGCTTTTCGCTGGGGCATTTCTACTCTCGCAACTGTTCATGCGCCGCAGCCTGCTGCGCCGCATGATGGACCATGCGGTGGCCCTGCCCGACGCCGTATGGCTGCGTCTCAACACCGCCTGGGTGCTGTTTTTTTTCAGCATGGGTGTCGTCAATCTGTACGTTGCCTATAACTATTCAGAACAGACCTGGGTCAATTTCAAATTGTTTGGATTCCTCGGGCTGACTCTCGCCTTCATGCTGGCACAGGGCTTTTACCTGGCCAGACACATGGAGCCCCAACACCCCACCACAGAGGATTGAATCCATGCTTTATTGCATTGTCGGCATCGACGTCGAAAACAGCCTGCCGCTGCGCAAAAGCGCGCGCGAGGCACACCTCGAACGTCTGACGCAACTGCAACAAGAAGGCCGCCTGGTGATCGCAGGCCCGAATCCCGCCATCGACAGCAACGATCCGGGCGAAGCCGGCTTCACCGGCAGCCTGATCGTGGCCGCGTTCAACAGTCTCGATGAGGCCAGGGCCTGGGCCGACGCAGATCCGTATATCGCAGCCGGCGTCTATGCCCAGGTCAGCGTCAAACCGTTCAAACAGGTCTTTCCGCAATAGTATTCATACGGTACGAGGAGATATTGAGTATGCGCAATTACATGATGCGGATGTCGGCACTGACATTTTGCCTCGGCCTTGCTTCCATGGTGCTGGCCCAGGAGCAGTCCGCGCCGCAGACACTGGTGAAAATCGACGATTTCGAGATCACAAACCTTCACTTTGCATTGTTCGCCAGCCAAACGGGGCGCAATCCGAAGGATGCTCAGGGACAGATAAGCCTGTTGAACGAGCTGGTGAATAATTTCATGGTCGCCAATTCGAAGCAGGGCCGGGAACTGGCCAATGATCCGGAAGTGGAAGCGGCACTCGAGGTGGCACGCGCGAGACTGGTCGCCCAGGCTTTTGTGCGCACCCAGCTTGACGCTGCCCCCGTCGACGAGGCCCAGCTACGCGCTTTGTATGATGCTGAGTACGCCAGTGCCGGGAAGGAATTCAAGGCCCGTCACATCCTGTTGGAAAATGAGGAAGACGCCAAGGCGGTGATTGTGGAACTTGATGGGGGCGCCGACTTTGCGACGCTGGCATCCAATCGTTCCACAGGCCCCAGCAAATCGGTCGGTGGTGATCTGGGCTGGTTCGAGGCTGACCAGATGGTCAGTGAGTTTTCCGAGGCCACCATACAGCTTGCGGACGGCAGCTACAGCAAGACACCGGTTAAAACGCGCTTCGGCTGGCACGTCATTCTGCGTGAAGAGAGTCGGGAGTTATCGCCACCGGATTTCGAGACCGTGAAACCCGAACTTGAAAAGCAGATTCAGCAGCAAAAAATCGCAGAGGCCATTGGCACCATCCGCGAAAATACGCGCATAGAGGTGCAGGAACCGGACCAACCGACAGCGGATAAAAAGGAATGATCTGTAATGGCTCAGACTCGACCTGACAGGCAGAATCAGAGGTGGTCGAGACTTAGGCATTTCAGTTCCCGTAAGCTGACCTTCGATGTCTCGGCATCGAACATAGGCTAGCAACCCACTTCTGCCAGTCAGGTCGCGTGCAGCTAACGAGTGGTGTTGGTTTTGGTTTGGTGGGTGTCGGACCAAGTGCGGGTTTCGGCAACGCATCGAACGCAGTTTTGGCAAACGCTTTCGTCGATGCCTTCAGCGTCCTCAGTTTTGCCGAAGCAATAACGGGTTTGGAGCTGAATGTCCTTGATCTAATTGGTTCTCACGTGGTCGACGTCACAGTGCATGACGATCAAGGGGGAACTTCGACGTTTACAAACATCAGTGTGGGAGCCGGCACCAACCTTGGCATCCTCGGAACGGGAGGCATGAAGCTTGTTTCCCTTGACATTTTTGGCGGTGGTGCAGAAGGCATTCAAGGCCTAGGAACCATATACAACGGTGCTGTTCCAGAGCCTGCTTCACTCGCCCTTCTAGGACTCGGAATTGCCGGTATCGGCTACCAGCGGCGCAAGCAGATCAAAGCGGCGTAAGACTCTTCTCAGGGCAGCCAATGGAAACCCGCTTCGGCGGTTTTTCGATTCTGCAGTTGGCCGACTCCGGCGGTTCGCAATTTTCCCGAAAGCCGCCGATGGAAAAAATGGCGTTGCGGCGAGGGTCAGCTATGCGGAAAATCTCGCCCAGCGGCTGCTTTCTGATCTCCTGACTGGCAGAACACGACCCTGAGCGGTCGCGAAGAATAGAAGGGTGTGAATGGCGGGTTACCGATCAGGAACCGGTCGCTCGACTATGTTGGCCGTCGGTCCAGTTGTCGGCCAAAGCCGTCGTTGGCGTTTTGACCCGGCCCCTACCGCTCCAGTCGGTCCCTGGCCAGCACCAGACGGCCGGAGTCGCGCTCCCAGATGGCAAACGCAAACATGCCGTGGAACCGGTCCACGCATTCGATGCCCCAGGCCGCGTAGGCCTTCAGGATGACCTCTGTATCGCCTTCGGAAGAGAACCGGTAACCCAGCCCCTGAAGTTGCACCCGCAGATTGCGAAAGTTGTAGATGCAGCCGTTGAACACAATGCCCAGTCCCAGTTCGCTGTCGATCATGGGCTGCTGCGCATGCTCGGTCAGATCGAGGGTTTTCAGGCGCTGGTGCCCGACTGCCAGGCAGCCCGACTGAAAAACGCCACTGCCGTCGGGGCCGCGCGGGAACACGACGCGGTTCATTCACGTCACAGACTCCATCGACGGCTGGCTGCCGTCGAAGCGAATTTCACCGCAGATACCGCACATAAGAAGTTTCTGTGTCGCTACTATTGGCTTTCAGCCTAAACAATCGAGGCTGCACGCTCAAACCGGTTTTCGCACTAAAGTAGGGCATGCGCGCCGAGGTACCGCTTGGACAAGAGCCGCGCATTCTTGCGCTCGGCAGAGTCCGCCTACCTTGATGCCGATTTCCCATGCGTTTGATCGCCAGCTGCATTTGGGAGAACCTGCGCAATGAAATTGCAGCTTTTCGGCAAGTACCGGACGGAACGGTATGGATTCATTTAGACTGGCGCCAAATGGCTTCGGTCTGCCACAGGCCGGCACGCAAGGCCTCCCTCCGGGGCAGGTCTCTGCGCCGAGGGCGGATTCATCCGCCCGTCCCCTTAAGACGATATACGATTCGGCCGTCCAACAACGGATCGGCACGAACAGACCAGAGACGACAAGAAATCCATGAATATCGGCCTAGCGGTCCTCGCTTTAGTACTCTGCTCGCTTTCGCTGCTCGGAGGCTGCACCTCCATTGCAGAGGTTCCTGCGGCAGAACAGGTGAGCGGACAGGAACCCGGTGCCGCAGCGGCGGTGCTCACGCCGCCCATGGAGGCGCGCAGCCCAGTCGACGTCGATGCGGCCGCCCTGCAAAGGGATGTGGAAGCGGTCGTCGCCGATCTGCAGTCGAACCACGATGGCAAGATGTATTCCGCCGCAGTGAAAGGGGCCAACCCGGATGATCTCGCGATCGCGGTCGTGCTGGCGGATGGACGTGCGTTCGGTGCCGGAAACACCACGGCAAGATTCCCGCTCATGTCTGTCTCGAAGCCGTTCACCTACGCGCTGGCAGTTGAGCAGCGTGGTGCGGCGTTCATGCTGGAACGGATCGGCGTAAGTGCAACCGGCCTGCCCTACAATGCGGTTGCCGCCGGTGCCGTGCGCCGAAGCACCGAACAGAACCCGATGGTCAATGCCGGCGCGATAGCGACCCACAGTTACATCGAGGGTGCAAACGCAGCCGACAAGAGCCGTGCCGTGATCGATCTCTACTCGCGCATGGCGAATCGACCGCTCTCGATCGAAGAGGCCTGGCGTGCGACCCCGCGCGCCCTGACCTTCACGCTCGCGTACCAGATGAAGGCCGCCGAGCGACTGGTCGGCGATGTCGACGATGCGGTGAACCGCTACCTGGAATCCAACATCGTTGCGGTGCGCGTCGATGAACTGGCGCAGATGGGAGCGACGCTTGCCAGTGGCGGGATTCAGCCCGTCTCGGGCCAGCGCGTGTTGGAGCACGAGACTGTCCGGGCCGTGCTTTCGGCGATGATCATTGCCGGGATGTACGAGGACAGCGGCCGCTGGTGGGTCCGCGTCGGTGTGCCCGCGAAAAGCGGTGTCAGCGGCGCGATAGTGGCCGTTGTGCCGGGATGGGGCGCCATCGTCGCCTATTCGCCCAGACTGGATGCAGCAGGCAACAGTGTGCGCGCAGCCATCGCGATAGAGCGGTTGGTTGACAGCTGGGGCCTGCACAGCATGGATCGTATGATGGAAGCAGGACGTACGGTATCTGTATCGTCAGACATCGGCGTAACCGGCGCATTCCCCAGCCCGCGCATCGAGTACCGCGACTGGCCCAATCGAGGGCTTGGGCTGTCCCGGCCCGGCGGTGCTGCGCCGCATTGGTAAAGTGCAAAGGGCCCGACTCACATTGGCATCGACAACCGTAGCCATCCGTAAACACCAAGCCAGGGAAAATCCATGAGGACCTTGTCGTCGTTTATTGCCGTCTGTCTGTGTGTCTTCGGTGGAAGCGGATTCACCCAATCGAATCTGCCGGAGCCCGTGACCGCACCGCATATAGCGACTTTTTCCATCGTCGCGCGGGACCCCGAGACCGGTGACTATGGCGTCGCGGTTCAGTCCCGCTATTTTGCAGTCGGGGACGTGGTCCCGCATGCGGCCGCCGAGACCGGGGCGATCGCGACCCAGGCCCGGGGCAACCTGTTGTACGGAGCGCAAGGGCTGGCTCTGCTGGCGGAAGGAAAAGCGGCCGACGACGTGATTGAGCAACTGGTGAACCCGGATCCGTTGCGTAGCGAGCGCCAGGTCGGGGTCGTGGACCAGCGAGGCCACGCGGCAAGCTACACCGGTGAGGAATGCCTGCCATGGGCTGGCGGTCGCACCGGCGACAATTATGCGGTTCAGGGCAACCTGCTGGCCGGGCCGCAGGTTGTGAATGCGATGGCGACGGCATTCGAGACCGCACCCGGAGACTTTGCCACGCGCCTGGTCTATGCGCTGGCGGCCGGACAGGCGGCCGGCGGCGACGCCCGCGGACGCCAGTCCGCCGCGCTGCTGGTGGTGCGCAAAGAGGGCGGTTATCTCGGGTTGACCGATCGCCATGTCGATCTCCACGTCGAGGATCATCCGACGCCGATCCGTGAACTGGCACGCCTGCTCGAGATCCGCCAGTCGCAGTTGGCGCGTACGCATGCCACCGAACTGCTGCAGCAGGCAGAGGACGGCGAAGAGGATCAAAGGGCGGATCTTTACAAAGAGGCGCAGGCACAGATGGAGCATGCGCTGGAGCTGTATCCGGAAGATGACTATGGCTGGTGGGTGCTGGCTCGCATCCGCCTGCTGCAAGGAGAGCGGGACGCTGCCGCAGCGGCGGCCCAGCGTGCGTTGATAGAGAATCCGGCGTGGCGCCGGCTACCTGCATCGACCCGCTCGAGTCTGGGGGTTCCGCCGGAACTCATCAAAGCACTGCTTGAAATAGATACCTTCCGCCGTGTCTGGGGAAGCCTGTCGCCCGAGACGTCGGCGGCGGCGCAATGAGTTCTACGACTGACACCCAGGAGGAGACTGCGGCGCCTGAGGGCCCTGTCGGGCGTCGCCCCAGGCTCAGCCTCTCGGCCCAGGTCTTTATTGCCCTGGCGCTGGGAATTTTGGCTGGGTTGTTTTTCGGTGAGCTGATCGGACCGGTACAGATCATCGGGCAGATCTTCATTGGTCTGCTGCAGATGACGGTGCTGCCGTACATCCTGGTTGCGCTGATTGCCGGCATCGGCAAGCTGAGTTATGCCGAGATGCGCCTGCTGGCTATTCAGGGGGGGCGGTTCGTGGTCCTGTTCTGGGTCATTGCGCTGGCGATCACGGTTGCCTTCACGGCGGCGTTTCCCAACTGGGTGTCGGCCACGTTTTTCAGCAGCAGTCTGGTGGAAGTCGGCGCGCAGCACGACCTGGTGGCGCTCTACATCCCATCCAACCCCTTCAATTCACTCTCGAGCAGCATCGTACCGGCGATCGTGCTGTTCAGTCTGGCATTGGGCCTGGCCATCATCGGGGTGCCAAAGAAGGGTAACTTCATCGATGACCTGGACGTCGTCGGCGATGCGATCATGCGGATCGCCGGTTTCGTTGCCCGGCTCGCGCCCATCGGCGTGTTCGCACTGATCGCGTCGGCCGCGGGTACGCTCGATGTGGAGGCTCTGGGACGCCTGCAGGTCTACATCCTCACTTATGTCGGTGCTGCTCTGCTGCTGTCGTTCTGGGTGTTGCCTGCTCTGGTCGGAGTTTTGACGCCGATTCGTCCGCGTCGCCTGATGTCTGCCTCGCAGGATGCGCTGGTCACGGCATTCGCGACTGGCTCGCTGCTGATCGTACTGCCGCTGTTGGCCGAGAGGATGAAAGAACTGCTCAACGAGTTCGATGTTGGGGGGCAGGAGTCCGAGAGCGCGGTCGATCTGGTCGTCCCGATCAACTTCAATCTGCCCAACCTCGGCAAGCTGATGTCGCTTGCCTTCGTGCCGTTCGCCGGTTGGTTCGCCGGCACGCCGATCGGCGTCGAACAGTTTCCGTTGTTTCTGGTTTCGGGTTTGCTCAGTTTCTTCGGTGAGGTCGTGGTGGCCCTGCCGTTCCTGCTCGACCTGATGCATGTGCCGGCCGACATGTTTCAGATCTTTCTCGCGGTCGACGTTTTCACCGGAAGGTTCGGCACCCTGCTCGCCGGCGTGCACACAATTGTCCTGGGATTGCTGACCGCTGCCGCGGTTTCCGGCCGGATAAAGTTGCGCTGGGCGCAGTTGGGTCGCTACGTTCTGGTGTCAGTAGTGCTCGCGGTCGCCGTGTTTGTCGGCCTGCGAGTTTTCTTCGAGGTCGTGGTCCCGCAGGAGTACCGCGAGCACGAGAAGCTGGCGAAAATGAATCTGCTGGTCGACCGGGTGGAAAGCAAGACCATCGCGGTCGCACAGGCTACGCCGCAGCCGAAGGGAAGCGATGGCAGCCGTTTTGCCGCCGTAAAGGAGCGTGGCACCTTGCGCGTCGGATACACGACGGCCGCTCTGCCCTTCATCTACCCCAACGACAAGGGCGACCTGGTCGGCCTCGAGGCAGACATGGCGCACCTGCTCGCTGCTGAGTTGGGCGTGGGGCTGGAGTTTGTCCTGCTTGAGCGGGACGATATCCGCAGGCACCTGTCTTCCGGCCGCATCGACATCATGATGGCCGGCTTCCTGGTTACGCCCGAGCGCGCGGTCGATGTGCATTTCACCGCACCGTACCTCAATTCCACCTTGGGGCTGGTCGTGCCTGACCACGAACGCGGTCACTTCGATACCAATAAAAAGCTCAAGGAGATCGAATCGATGACGATCGCGGCGGTGAATCTGCCGTATTACTCGAAGTTCGTGGAACGCAATCTACCAAATTTGAAGGTCGTCCCAATCGACTCGCCGAAGGAGTTTTTCCTGGCCGCCCCGGGTGAGTTCGATGCGCTGTTGCTTTCGGCCGAGGTAGCCTCGGCCTGGACGCTGGTGTACCCCAGTTACACCGTCGTGGTACCGAAGCCGCGCACTGTCACCGCGCCGATCGCGCTCGGTCTGCCGCGCAACGCACCGAAGTTATCCGACTTCGTCGAATCCTGGCTGCTCCTGCAGCACGAGTCGGGTGCGCTCAAGATACTCCAGCGCTACTGGATACAGGGCGAGGGTGCGAAAAGCAAGGAGCCCCGCTGGTCGATTATGCGCGACGTGCTTGGTTGGGCCGACTGAGTCCAGTGCGGGCGTGGCGCGAACCGGCTGCTGCGTCGGGGCGGCCACGGTGATACCTGGCTGTTGCACCATTCGCGCTGCGGGGCAGTGCACGCGGCGGGTCACCGATGGGCTGGGGGGCTCGCGCTCGTCCGTGCCATCGACCTGACACTTGCCCGAATCGATGCGGGAATGTCTTTCCATGAAGCTGCCGGTCGGCCAGCTGGCCATGGCCGACGATAGGGGTCGGGAAGGACTCCCATCCTCCCCGCCCTCCGAACTGTGCATGCGATTCTCCCGCACACAGCTCTCCAGTCGGTAGTTTCCTCATCGGGATTGGCTCGCCAGAACATGGGCTTTGTGCAAGCCTGCAAATTGCATAAAGGCGGACGCACCTGACGAGGTTGGTGGCGTCAAGAAGGGCATTTGATTCGTTTTCGGCCTTTGTTTTTGCCGTTACATTTTGTCCTGTTTGGGCTCAGTCCGTGCTGGACTTCGCATTTGCGCCGATCCCCCTCAAACCATAGCCACGGCTATGCTTTTGATGTCGGGCGTCCTGCCCGCCACCCCTTCGGGGCCAATGCTGCGCATTGTGCGAATTCGCTCCAGGCTCATTCGTCGGCCGATCAGCCCAACTGCTTCGCCCATCACACCCTGATTCCCAAACCCTTCATGCAATTTGCAGACAAGGTGAAAAGCCCGTGTTCAGCGAAGAAGGCATTAGTGATCGCGGGTCTTACGGCCAAAGCCGGGACGCTTCTCCCGCTTGCGGAGGATGGGATTGAGCTCGCGGATGATCGTCTCCAAGCTACTTGGACGCTATCGCCCAGACGACGAGCTCCTTGCCTTTCTGAAGAGCCTCTGATTATGCCGAATGGCCCGGCCTACCAAGCCAGAGCTTCACCGCAGCTCACACCCAGATTCGGCATAATCCGGCATGCGGAATAATGGCGCTTATGCCGCGTGCGGCATAAGCGCCACAGCTTCGCCACCCATCTCTTGGAGCAGAAGGTGGATATCCGCGTGATCCGGGTCCTGCTCGGGCACAAGAAGCTCGAGACCACCGCGCTGTATGCCCAGGTCGCGACCGAGGTCCTGCGCGAGGTGATCAGTCCGCTTGAGGGGTTACCCGCCTCATAGGCGACATCGGTGACCTATCCCCTCGAGGTCGCGGATATCTTCCATGCCCACGGGCCGGCTTGGCGGCAAACCCAGCACGGGCATCTCAGCCTGGGTCAGTACAAGGTCATGTCGGCGATCGAGCAATGCCGCAGCGCGGCGCTGGCTCGAGGCCCGCCAGGTCGACCTGCTGCCGGTCGAGTACTACCACGTCGTCTTTACCCTGCCGGCCCCGATCAGCGCGATCGCCTATACCAACAAGGCGGTGATCTACGGCCTGCTGTTTCAGGTCGCGGCCGAGACCCTGCGCACCATCGCAGCCGATCCGAGGCATCTGGGTGCCCGCATCGGGCTGACCCTGGTCCTGCATACCTGGGGCTCGGCGTTGACCCATCATCCACATGTGCATGGCATCGTCCCCGGTGGTGGGCTGTCGCCCGACGGGCAACGCTGGGTCGCCTGCCGGCCGGGTTTCTTTCTGCCGGTGCGCGTCCTCTCACGGCTGTTTCGGCGGCGTTTCCTCGAGGCACTGGCCAAGGCCCATGCAGCCGGCCAGCTGCAGTTTTACGGCGAGCATGCGGCGTTGGCTGACGCCAGTGTCTTTGCCGGTTGGCTTACACCCCTGCGGCAATGCGAGTGGGTGGTCTACGCCAAGCGCCCGTTTGCCGGCCCGGCCGCCGTGCTGGCCTATCTCGCCCGCTATACCCACCGGGTCGCGATCGCCAACAGCCGACTCATCGCCATGGACAAACAAGGTGTCACCTTCAGGTGGAAGGACTATCGCGCCAAGGGTAAGACCAAGTACAAGACCATGACGCTCAGCACCGGGGAATTCATGCGCCGCTTCCTGCTGCACGTGCTGCCCACCGGCTTTCACCGCATCCGTCACTATGGACTGATCGCCAATGCCGGGCGTCGGGAAAACCTGGCCCGGGCACGGGAACTGCTGAACGTACCGCCTGATGCCGCAAGGACCGATGATGCCACGGCCGAACCGGTGCAGCCGACCTACGTCTGCCCGGACTGCGGGGCGCCGATGGTCATCATCGAGACCCTGGTGCGCGGACAACCAATACGGGCACCGCCCCGGCTACGAGGTGCGGCATGAGTATGCGCACCGCTCGTGCTGACTCTCCTCATCGTTATCGGCCAATGCCGATACGGGCAGCCTTTGGCCCATGCCATCGTAACGTGCGTTTTTGCCTGCGATATGGGCGAGCGATTGCGCTTGTCCGGCCTGCGACCCACCACCTGAGCTATATCACGGTCTGGATCACTGGCCTTATCGTCACATCATGCCAACGAGCGACGATTCAAATCCCCATAGCACTGCGCTCATCCCTGACCACGCCGCAGCATCCCGCGGTTTCCTCCCTCGAGGCTTCTCCAACGCCTGCCCACTGAGACACAGCAAGTGCCTGAACACCTGCGGCTGAGGGCAGGCATCGGACAACCCTTAACATTTGCAGCGGTAGCCAGAGTCGCCCCGAAGTTCCGCTTACAGTCGGAGAACCCGATAGCTGACCTTCGTTTGTGCAGTGCACTAGTCTGGAGTCGGCCCACAGCGGTCATTTGCTGATTGGGTTGTCGGAGTGTCAGATTGCTTTACACCCAGATCGGGACGAATGGCAGCAACCCACTGCAGACAACAACCAGCGAACTTTGACTACGTCGTGAACACTCCAAGCGAATCTTCATCTACGTCACAGGAGCCTCATCCTCCGGGCGGACGGTACTCAACGATTTTTTTGGTCGCCTGGTCTATTTCCTCTGCCGTTAGCAGAACAGTTGTCTTACAGGTGACGGCACCGCTCGCGTTAATCGCCAAAGCGGCAGCTGCAATCGAGACATCGTCTGGTAAGTCCATAATGGCGAAAACATCAGTTTCACCAAAAGCAAAATAGAACCTCTCCAGTTTCCCACCGAGGCCCTCTGCCAATTCCTCGATCATAGCTCGACGTTTCATCCCGCCATCTTTCAACAGTCCCCTTGCGCCTGCCGGCTTATACGACGCCTGAATGAGATACTTCGGCATATTACTTCTCCTAGCGAAACCTGATGAACTTGAACAATGCCCGCATGTTTCCAGCCGCGCGCATATACCGCTCTTCACGTGGTACACATACAAAAGCCGCTAGCAAAGATACGTGAAACCGGCTACCCGAGAACGCCACAATCCTTGACCTGACTCAAGCACACCGCACAATTAACCACGAGCCCTGCCTACGTTGCATGGTAGTGTTTGGCCGACAACCGTCGTCACTGCATCCTAACCTGAATGGCGGCTCCTAGCCGAACCCGGACCAAGCCAGCTTCAAGATCGGCGATGCGGTGATTGCTGCACCACAGTAGTCGGCTTTCGACCCTGAAGAGATATTCACAGGTAAAGCCAACCCCGTCATAGGCGCATGGACACAGCGCGGACCGAAATGCCTTTGGCGGTTAACCGAGTATGTGCCACGCTTAGATGAGTGTGTGAAGGAAACTACTTTCATAAAGGAGGGATACGCCATGTTGAAACATAGTATTGCTGCTCTGATCGCGATCGGAGCGGGGGTTTTTCTTTCAACAGGAGCGCAGGCCATAAGCCTGGGCGAATTTGAATACAGGAATAGTTGTGCTCAATGCCATGGCGTGTCTGGCAAAGGGGATGGGCCAGTTGCTTCATCTTTGACGAAGAGTCCCCCAGACCTGGCCATGCTGCAAAAGAACAATGGCGGCGTCTTTCCTGTGACAAAAGTCTATTCGATCATCGAAGGCGACGCGGATGTGCGCGTACACGGATCGCGCGACATGCCCGTATGGGGAAATCGATTTCGCGGCCGGATCAAGGATGACGAAGACGAGAGCTTCTCGACGAGAGATACCGATGAGTATGTAACAACGCGAATTCTGGCGCTGATCGAGTACCTTGCGACAATGCAGGTCAAATGAACGCCAGAATCACGCCCTGAACCCAACGCCCGGTCTAGTGCTGGGCGTTTTCGTTTGTGCCATATCAGCTAGAGAATTTCTCTGCGTCGAACTCAGACCAACAGCCCGCCACCGCGCCGGTCAGCATGAACCTGCAGTTCGCCGCGCGATCCGCGAATGACCGGAGTTGGCAACCGCCTATTGCAGCGCACAACTCCAATGTCCGCTCACCGCATTTTTACGATAGCTCACCGATGGAACCTTGAACGCCCGTTTGTGGCCGGGAGCACCCGTTAGCGGTCTTGTTGACGTACACCATATTGACCGCCGCCCAGCGCTGTCAGCAAATGGCCGGTAATGGCAGTGGCTTCAATGGATCGACGCAACACTCTATGTTCTACGTACGTAGAAGGAGTGTTGATGATAAAGCGAAGACAGCAGATCCGTTACAAAGAAAGTCAGAAGGCCCTGATGTGGGATCGCTGGCAAAAGGGCGAATCTCTCAATGCCATCGCACGGCTGTTTGATCGACATCACTCGTCGATCCAACGCGTCCTGGCAGAGACTGGCGGAATACGGCCTGCACCACGTCGACGCTCACGATAGGCACTGACGTTGGCGGAACGCGAAGAAATCTCGCGTGGCTTGGTCGCCGGCCATTCGATCGCCGTATCAAGCGGGCGTGCACCGTCCACCATCAAGTCGGGAGATCACACGCAACAGGGGGTGGGAAGGTTACCGGGCGACCGAGGCCGACCAGGCCGCCTGGGATCGGGCATGCCGCCCCGAGACTTGTGAACTGGTACAGAACAGAAAGTTGGCGCGCATCGTCCCCGCGAAAATCGAAGCGACCCACTCTCTATCCCCGTGCATACCAACGCGCTGAACACCGAGGGCATTCGCAACCTACTGCTTCGTAATCGTCTGAAGTCTTTCAGAATCATCATGAAACGAGCGGTCAGAGTTGTGGAAATTGCCAAACGGCTCAATGGATCGGTCGCGGCATGCGACCACAGCGTCCGTCCCCATCCCAAGGTACTCCGCACTGATCGCCAGCAAATCCTGTATACCGCCTGTCGTGGTCGACTCACTGTACATGTCGCTTTCCTCCAACTGTCGTCTTAGGATAATTTGCCACTTATTTACCCAGTTTTTCTGAACCCTATTGAACAATGGCAGTTGCCCGCACTGCGGGAGATGACCTTGGTCAATTTGGGACCGGGGATACTCCTGCGTTCTGGGTAGTAAATGTAGCGGCAACCCGGCAACCGGCCCATTCGCAATTTGGCGTTCAATAGCTCGAATTTTCCGAACCGAAGGACGTCGCGATCCCGACCGACGTCGGCCTCTACCAGCAATACGGCGGGCTCGAAAGCAAAGGGCCGCAGGACGACGGCGACCACTACGTCGCGTCACACGATGCGATGACCGCTTTGCGTCGTATCCAGCAATTCGGTCTGAATCGCGCGTGAAGCTATCTCGCAACCTGCCACCCGACCGGGAAATGCCTCCTGTGCGCATGCAGCTGCCGTTCGTTTCGCGATCCAACGCAGCAGACTGGAGTCGACCGATTGCCGTTACTGCTAACGACAGCTTCGTAACAGGAACGGACGTAACCCGGCTGGGCAATCCCGCTGTCAGGATGCTTGAGACTGCCCGGTCGGCTAAATGGTGCTCCCGACCAGGAACGGAGCTAACGCTTCCGACCAATGAACTTCATTCCAACGGCACTCTCATCTCGATCATCTTGATAACTGTCAGGCCTGCTAATCACCGAGAGTTACCGGCGAAACGAATCCCGCCGGCTTGACCGTCAATACCGAGCAGTCGATGGCGCCAAGCACCTCCTCTGCCGTGTTACCAATCAAAAATCCGGCCAGGCCAGTACGACAAACGGTGCCCATGACAAGCAGATCGATCTTTTGCTTGCGCGCCAACTTAACAATGGTCTCAGCCGGATCATCTCCCCTTTTGAGATGGGTTCGGACTGCCCCAATGCCATCGCGATCTATACTCTGCATGAGCTGTTCAAGCCTCTGACGAATATCATTCCTTGTTTCATCGCGTAATCTGCGAAGACTTTTCTCGTCGATATGCAAGAGTGTCCCCAGATAACCTTCATTCGCAACATCCCAGACCTGAATCACATGGAGCTCGCTCTTATCTATCTGCGCCATGGAACTAGTGGGCCAAGTGGAAAGTTCTGTAACATTCAGAGCCACTGTGCGAGTGCGAATCAAGGCGCGTTTCGCAGGCAATGGCCCCTCCCTTGGCAAGAAACGCAAC
>Ga0316194_10001663_pt1 | contig 15364 bp, 17 predicted proteins | sample CroRivsedime1_MG_FD_204936 | JGI IMG/M metagenome (GOLD analysis project Ga0316194, IMG submission 204936) | Coastal sediment microbial communities from Maine, United States - Cross River sediment 1 | ecosystem: Environmental > Aquatic > Marine > Coastal > Sediment | place: USA: Maine...
TTGGGTAACGCGCTCTTTTTCAGACGCCAAAAACAGAGGAATTCCTAACGACACCAACGGACCCAAAAGGGTGTGGTGCATGGGATTTCCTTTTGCGGGAATAAAGCGGACCGGAGGGAACCGGAGGCCGCCATCCCGTAAAAGGACATGCCAGGTGCCGCGCCCGCCTGCTACCACCCAAAACCAAAGTCCGACCCTGATTTAGCCAAAGTCGCCCCACAGCGTTTGGACAACGCTGATGGCCGCTATAGCTGCAGTTTCTGTGCGCAGGATGCGCGGGCCGAGGGAGACTAACTGGATGCCGGTGGAGGCTGCGCGTTTCTCTTCCTCGTTGCTGAATCCGCCTTCGGGGCCGATGAGCAGGGTGGCTTCTTTTGTGGGGTTGGAGAAAGACGTCAAAGTTGTCGTGGCATTGGGGGCGAGCATCAGGCGGGTTGTGGAGTCGTCATCGTTTTGATCGTGCCAGGCGTTCAGGGAGATCACTGAGTCAATATGGGGAACGATGTTTCGACCGCACTGTTCGCACGCGCTTTGGGCGATTTTTTGCCAGTGATCGCGACGTTTCGCAGCTTTGTTCTGGTCGAGTTTGACGACGGAGTAATCGCTGAGAACGGGCGAAATTTTTTGTACGCCCAGTTCGGTAGCTTTTTGTACAACGGTATCCATACGGTCGCCTTTGGAGATGCTCTGCACGAGTTGGATGGATAACTCCGACTCAGCGGAGTATTCCGCAAGGCTGCCGGTTTCGACGTCGACCCTGTTTCTTTCGACAAGTACGATTTCGGCGCTGAATTCGCCGCCGGTTCCGTCGAACAGGATCAGAGAATCTCCGGGGCGGAGTCTGAGCACCCGTGCCAGGTACCGGGCTTGTCCGCTATCCAGTGTCAGCCGGCTGTGAGGCTGCAGACTAATCGGGCTAAAAAGGCGCGTCTGTGACATGGAGTGTGTTGGTCGGGATCATGACATTGACATTAAGCATGGATCGGAAGGAGTATGTCAAAGCCCGATCCTCTACGTACGATAACAACATAAACGCCAAGGAACAGTAGCCTGAACGACGCTTCAACAGGCACCTACACGATCGACGGAGACAGTGGTTTACTCCGCGAGGCGCAGCAGTGTCCGTCAACGAACCAGGATGCCCGCCCTGACGGTCAGGAGCCGAGTCTTGTCGTGGTGCATGGGATCAGTTTGCCACCTGGCGAATTCGGCGGCCCGGAGATCGAGCAGCTGTTCCTGAATCAGCTCGACTGGGATGCCCACCCGTATTATTCGGAGATTCGCGGCATGCAGGTAAGCGCACATCTGCTCATCAGGCGGGATGGTGCTGTCCTGCAATTTGTGCCACTGAATCGACGCGCATGGCACGCGGGTGAATCCGCTTTCCGCGGCGTTTCTCGTTGCAATGATTACTCAGTCGGTATTGAACTGGAGGGCGAAGACCACATTGAGTACACGGACGACCAATATGAGGCGCTCACAGGCATAGTTATAGCGATGATGGCAGCCATTCCGGGGCTGAATGCAAGGCAGATCGCCGGGCATTGCGATATCGCGCCCGGACGAAAAAAGGACCCCGGTCCTGCTTTCGACTGGCTTCGATTGTATGATGCCATTGCCAGTCAGAATTCAGGGGCAGTATGAAACTACTCGCACTACTAATTGGGCTCATAATAGAGCGGCTCGCAACCCGCTTTTTTCACTTGCGTGAGCTGCGCTGGTTTGACCGTGTAATTGACGTCGGCTTTCGCCAGGCGGCACGCCTTCACAAATGGCCGGCACTCATTCCGGTTTGCGTGATGGCAATCATTCTTGTTTTGCCGATCGTCGTGATCCGATTGAGCCTGGGCGACTCCCTGTTCGGTTTTCCGTACCTGTTTCTTGCGGTATTCGTTCTGTTTTTCTCGCTGGGTCCGAAGGACATAGGCGAAGATATCGACGAATATTGCGAAGCCTTGCAAGCGGGTGACGAAGACCGTATCAACGCAAGCACCAAGGCCATGATTGAAGCGGACATACCGGAGGCCGTCCACGAACGCACGCAGCGTTTTGAGGAAGCCGTGTGTATCCAGGCGAACAACAGGCTGTTCGCCGTCATTTTCTGGTTCGTCCTGTTGGGTCCTGTCGGCGCGTGGGCATACAGGGTTACTGATCTGATGAGGCGACGAGCGGTTTTTAATGCGGCGCGAGATAACTTGCCAGACGAAGGCGAAGTCGCCGCATCCGGAACTGCGGACCGTTTGCTGCTTGCGGCGGGTCAGTTACACGGCTGGCTGGCCTGGTTACCGGCACGCCTGACTGCGATCGGATTCGGGCTCGCGGGCAGTTTCGACAATGCAACTTCGGCATGGCGAGCCTCCGCTGAAGATCACTCCCTGACGCTGAGCGAACACAGCGAACAGCTGCTGGCGCGAGTGGGAACGGCTGCCCTGGAACTGCATAAACTGGACGGGGAAAGCGATACCGATCGCGCGGTGCGTGGTGCGGGAGCGGCTAATGGAATGGTATTTCGTTTGTTGTTCATCTGGGCAGCGATTATCGCAGCGATGACCTTGTACGGCTGGTCCGTGTGAAAAAAGCATGCAGTGCCGGGATCTGGGTTGCGGCACTTTCGATCATCCTCACGGCCTGCGGGCAAAAAATTAATTCAGGCGCTGAGGTAGCAGGCAACCTGGGGACAGATGCGGTTACTGACGTGCGGGTGGTCACGTTAGCGCCACATCTTGCTGAACTGATGTTTGCAGCGCAGGCCGGCGATCATCTGGTCGGCATCAGTGCATACACGGACTATCCGGCCGCCGCCGCCAAATTACCAATAGTCAGCGACGCCTTCATTGTTGATCAGGAACAACTCATGCTGCTCAGGCCGGACATGTTGCTGGCCTGGAAGAACGGTACGCCAGCACACGTGGTAGACCAGTTGCGCGAAGCCGGGTATCGCGTGGAAGTCATTCAAACCGATGGCCTCGACGATGTCGCAACCGCAATTGAAACAATCGGGCAACTGACCGGAAGCCCGGAGCCAGCAAGGGTTTCGGCCGGACATTACCGTCAGAAAATGAAGGCGTTGGCGGACCGCTATTCCGAGGCCGTCCCGCTTGAGGTCTTCTACCAGATATCCAGCAGACCTTTGTACACCGTCAATGGTGTGCACTACATCAGCGAGTTAATCGCCCTGTGTGGTGGCCGCAATATTTTCGATGACCTGGACGAGTTGGCACCGATGGTCGATGTTGAGGCGGTCATCAGCCGCAATCCCGAGGTTATGCTGGCGGCCGAGGACAGCACGCAGGCTGCATTCGATGTCTGGGATCGCTGGCCGGGCCTGGCTGCCAATCAATACGGAAACAGATTCCTTGTTCCGGCTGCGGAAATCGGTCGCGCGACGCCTCGATTGGTCGTTGCTGGCGTTGCTGTCTGCGAGGCGCTCGCAGAAGCGCGCCGCAATCGACAAGCGGGAAATGTACGTGATTGATTTCTACTATGCTCCGACGCCAAATGGCTGGAAAGTTTCCATCATGCTTGAAGAATGCAGGCTCAAGTACGATACGCATCTGCTGAAGCTGAACAAAGGCGATCAGTTTTCGGACGAATTCCTCAAGATCAGTCCGAATGCAAAAATGCCGGCGATTATCGATAACGATGTCGATGGCGAGCCGGTGTCTGTATTCGAAAGTGGCGCAATATTATTGTACCTGGCGGAGAAGACTGGTCGCTTCATGCCTCAGGATGCGCTGGGCCGTAAAGAAACGCTGGAATGGCTGTTCTGGCAGGTCGGCAACCAGGGGCCGCTCGCAGGACAATTGAGCCACTTTGTCAATTACGCGCCCGCCGGGCAGGACTACGGGCGGAAGCGCTATGGCGGCGAGTATGAGCGCAATCTGGCCGTGCTCGAAAATCGCCTTGCGGACAGGCCGTACATCCTGGGTGACTACAGCATCGCGGATATGATTTCATTCCCATGGGTGCTTATCGCAAAGCGGCTCGGAATTTCGCTGGACGAGTTTCCAATTGTGGCGGCGTGGCGCAGCCGAATAAAGTCACGGCCAGCGGTTATTGAGGCGATAAACCTTTATAAGGACGTGGCGCGGCGCGACGACAATGCAGAGAATAATCCGATCCTGTTTAACCAGGGTGCTGGGCATCTGCTGAAAAAATAGTTTGCCAGAGAAAGATATGAGATTTTTGCAAAATGATTAAATGGACGGTCGTTGTAAGCACAACTATTCTCGTCGCTGCCTGCAATCAGCATCCTGAAAGTAACGACGAGTATGTCCCCGAGTTTCGACACGAGGTCTCAGCATCCGCGAAACCATGGACTAACGATGACTTCGACAATGACAGCAACAAATTCACCTTCGCACTGTTTTCGGATTTAACTGGTGGCGAGCGGGAGCGAATTTTTGAAGTAGCCGTCGCGCAGCTGTCGCTGCTGCGGCCTGAGCTGATCTTGAGTATCGGTGATTTGATTGAGGGTGGCACGACTGACCGGGAGCAGCTGAATCGTGAGTGGGATAGTTTCGATGCGCGAGCCAATCGAGCAAAGGCGCCGATATTCCGGGTTGGCGGCAATCATGACCTGACGAATATCGTCATGCGTGACCTCTGGGAGCAACGCTTTGGCGTTCGCTACTATTATTTTGTTTACAAAAACGTGTTGTTTCTCATCCTGGACACTGAAGACCATACAAAAGAAAGGATGCAGGAAATATCCAATGCCCGCGATAACGCGATGGAAGTTGCCAAGGCTGAAGGGTGGGACGCTTTTGGCCAGACCGAATATATGGCCATGCCGGAGCAGGTCGCGGGTGCGATCAGTGCGGAACAGTCCGATTATATCCGACAAGCGATCGCTGAAAACGCGGACGTTCGCTGGACCTTTCTGTTCATGCACAAAGCGCCCTGGCTAAACGAAGGCGAGGCAGATTTCGCAGCGATAGAGCAGGCGCTTGCAGACCGGCCATACACCGTCTTTCATGGACACGAACATACCTACGATCATCAAAACCGGTTGGGCAGGGACTATATTCGCCTGGCTACGACCGGTGGCGTGCAGTTTTCGGACAAAGGATTGTCAATCGATCACGTGACGCTGGTGACGGTCTCAGAGGCAGGCGTCGACATAGCCAATCTTCATTTGTCCGGCATATTCGACAAGACCGGCCACATTCCATTGGGCGGAGATAGCTTGTGTTTCGATACGTCGAAATGCGTCGAGAATGCCAACTAGTCGATCAGAGGCGACTCCGGTCCCAAAGTACTTCCTCTCCGTTTTCGATTCGCGACAAACATCGTGCTATCACAAACAACAAGTCCGACAGTCGATTCAGGTAACGAACGACCTCGTCACGCACATCCTCGTTTTTCTTCAGGGTGCTGACCCGGCGCTCCGCGCGGCGCACTATTGTTCGGGCAAGATGGCAGGCCGCAGTTGCATGTCCGCCGCCGGGCAAAATGAAGTCCTTAAGCGGAGGAAGGTCGGCATTGAAGCCGTCCAGACTGCTTTCGAGCCGCTCGACGAATTCCGGCTGTATTGCGGAGTGACCCGGAATGCATAGCTCGCCGCCCAGCTCAAACAGGTCATGCTGCACCTCGGTCAGGCAGCGCCGGATTGGGTCAGTTACGCTTTCCTGCGCCAGGATGACGCCAATAGAGCTATTCGCTTCATCGACGGTACCGAAAGCCTCCACTCGCAGACTGTCTTTGTCGACCCGGCTGCCGTCACCGAGGCCGGTGGTCCCGTCGTCGCCGGTGCGTGTATAAATCTTGCTGAGACGATTGCCCATATTACTAATCCGCTACTTCCAGTGATATTTCAGCTCGATGAAGCCTGAGCGTTCCTGCATGCGAAATTGTGAGGCGGTTTCGTATTCCGCGTCGAGAATGTTCTCAATGCGCGCGTTCAGTTGCAGGCTATCCCCGATTCTAACCTGCCCGGTCAGATTCGCGAGAACATATCCGGGCAATGTCGCTGCAAAATCCTCTCGGTCGCCGCTGGCCAGTACGGTGATTCCGATGCGGTGACGCCCGATGTTTTGTGTGTAGTTGATGGTCAGGCTTTCGTCGGCGCGCCGCAACAGACGTTCTCCTGTCTCAGCATTTTGTACGCTTTGCCGTAGCAGGCTGGCACGCAGGGTGAAGTTTTCGCCCTGGTAGTCATAGCCGAGCTCGGCGCCGCGAATTTCTGCTTTGCCGATGTTTTGCAGAGTGAAGTCTGTGAAATCGAAGTCGATGAGGTTTTCGATGTCGTTGGCGTACATTTCGAGCCGCAACGTATGTCGGTCGGCTAGCTGGTATTTCGCGCCCAGCTGAAGCTCTTCGGCTGACTCTGCATCAAGGTCAACGGTGCCGCCAAAACCGTATCGGTCACTTGCATCGGGCGCCCGGAACGCGGTTCCAATTCCGGCATTCAATGTCCAGCGCTCGTTCAGGTCGAATCCGTACTCGGCATTCCACGTCGTATTGTTACCGAACGTTTCATGGTCAGTGAAGCGGCCCGCCAAAAAGGCCCGGTGACGACCGAACTCGATACTGTCCTGTACAAACACTGCTTTCGTCGCTGTATCTTCGTCAAAGCCTGAGCCAAATGACAATGCACTGGCGTTCTCGTCCGACAAATAGATGCCACCGGTGAGCCCGTGCTGTTCCAGATTGATCGTGTACTGCCAGTCCAGTGCGAGGCGTTTCGACTTCACGAAATCATCAGACTGGTTTTGCTGAATATCATCAATCATGTAACTCAGGATCAGTTTGCTCCGAGACCGGTCGCCGATGTCATTGACAAGTTCAACTGCGGTGCTCTGATTTGCGAAGTCCTGATCGACCGGTGCCAGCAGAAAATCCAGGTATTCCACCGTGCCGCCGGTTTGCCAGTGCCGAATGCCAATTTCGCCGAAACCGAGTTGTCGTGTGCCATAAAAATTCGCCGTTAGATTGTTATAGCCGCGAGTAATGTCACTGTCGGTCCGAATTTCATAGCCGTCCGTGTCTTGCCAGTTGATCGTTGCACCCATTGAGCCACGCTCATGGGCGAATCCGCCGCTGACATTACCGGATGTCGTATTGAAACTGCCGTAGCCCAGGCTGGCGTCGATACTGTTCGTTTCGGCCTGCCGGGTAATGACGTTGATGACGCCGCCGATGGCCTCTGTGCCGTACAAGGATGAGCGCGCACCTTTTACGATCTCCACCCGTTCGATAATTTCGGGCGCGATATGCTGGAAAGCGGCTCCGCCAATGGTGCCGGGGTTCACGCGCACGCCGTCGATCAGCAACAAGGTATGGTTGCTCTCCGTGCCGCGAAGAAACACCGACGTTGCCTGTCCCGGCCCCCCATTTCTGCCAATGTCGATGCCGGCTTCGAAGCGCAAGATTTCGGACAGGTCGGTAGCCAGCGATTGCTCTATTTGCTCGCGACCAATAACAGTCACAGGGATGGTGGCGTCTTCAATCGACAGTTCATTGCGCGTTGCGGTAACGACGATTGTATCTTTTGGTGCGATGTCATCAGCTGCGACCGTCAAAGGCAGCCCGACAGCGATTGCAAGAACCAAAACGGATTGGTTTATTGGCATTTCTAACCCCGGTGCATGCCGCCCGCATGCGTATATCTGCAAAAAAATGCGAGAGGTTTGGAGGGGGCTTGAACCGGCCGTTAAGTGACACGCTCAAGCTGACGCCCGCCGCGCCAATCACGTATTCACCGGGCCGGTCTCCGGGCTTACGAGCGGACGTTTCAATCCGGTCCGTAGCGCCTTCCCACGAGGTGGAGATATTTCCTCTCCGTTTCGCAGTGGCTCTGCCGATATCGCCGGCAGGGGCTACGGTTTAACTCGATCACCGTTGCGGGGGCAGCGTCGGAATGAGGGTTCCTGGCAGAATATTGTGCAGGCCCTTCGCCGACTTCCCGTTCACCTGAACTTGCCAGTTCGGGTTCACCTGATGCTCGACGAACAATAGGATTCGACCGTTGGGCTGTCAAGCGGCAATCTTGTTTATTGCCATGAACGCGGCCATAGTTCGCCACACAGATGACTTGAAGCCGACGAAACCATGTCCCCGGAACTCGAAACAGCATTGCAGGCTGCGCAAAAGGCGGCCGAGATCAGCCGCCATTACTACCGCGGAAACTATACTGTCAGCACGAAAGCTGATCGCACTCCGGTGACGCAGGCAGATGTCGAATGCGAAGAAGCCATTCGTGACATCATCCTGGCCGCATTTCCCGACCACGGTTTCTTCGGTGAAGAAACCGGCAAGACACAATCGGATGCGGAGAGCTTGTGGCTGGTCGACCCAATTGATGGCACAAAGGGCTTCGTGCGCCAGTATCCGTTTTTCTCAACGCAGATCGCGTTGATGCGTGGTGGCGAAATCATACTGGGGGTCTCCAGTGGCACCATGTTTGACGAGTTAGTCTGGGCCGAGCGTGGCCTCGGCGCCTGGTTGAACGAGCAAAGGCTGTCGGTTAGTTCTATAAGTGATCCGACTGCCGCGGCTGTTTCCACCGGCAACCTCAAGTCGCTGGCGTTGAGCGATGGTTGGACAGCGCTTGGCAAAGTGGTAGCGGACGCCGACCGCATTCGCGGATACGGTGATTTCTATCACTATCATTTGCTTGCCGCCGGCAAAATCGAGGCTGTGATCGAATCTGACGTGAATATTCTGGACATCGCAGCCTTGTCTGTCATTGTTGAAGAGGCCGGCGGTGTCTTTACCGACCTCAATGGCAATGCACCCAGCCTGGAAACGCGCTCCGTGCTGGCTGCGAATCCTGCGCTGCACAATCACCTGTTGGCTGGCCTGCAAGGTCACGTAATCTAAAGGATCCCGACATGCGAATTGAAGCCATCAGAATTGGCGAAAACCCACCCGACGACATCAACGTGATTATCGAGGTGCCGGTTGGCGGCCACCCCATCAAATACGAGATGGACAAGGAGGCCGGCACGCTGGTCGTCGATCGCTTCTTGTATACAGCAATGTCGTATCCGGGCAATTACGGATTTGTTCCGCATACCTTGTCCGAAGATGGTGACCCGATCGATGTGCTGGTTTGCAACACACGCGCACTCGTGCCGGGTTGCGTAATCAATGCGCGCCCGGTTGGCGTGTTGATCATGGAAGACAATGCCGGCCAGGACGAAAAAATAATCGCAGTGCCGTCACACAAACTCACGAAGCGATACGATGACATTGAGACGCATACGGACCTCCCGGACATCACGCTGCAGCAGATAGAACATTTTTTCGAGCACTACAAAGATCTTGAGCCGGGGAAATGGGTCAAAATCGGTGACTGGCATGGCGTTGCGGATGCGCGCCGCCTGATTGTCGAAGCGATCGATCGGGCTGGAGTCGAAACGGCCTGACGCAACGAGGGCCCTTGCTCTGCGGAATCGACCCTAGCCGCGACCCGCCTGACTGGCAACAAATAACTGGTGCTCGCGCCACTGCACGGCTTCCATCGGTGTTGAGTACAATTCGCTGAGGCGCGACTCTGTCAGTACCGTCTGCGTTTTTCCAAGCTCCCAGCGACCGTCTCCGAACAGAAGCAGGCACTGGTCCGCGAAACGGGCAGCGAGATTTACATCGTGCAGACTGGCGACGACGATGGAGCCGATCGATGTCTGTTCCTTGAATACCTGCAAAACATCGAGTTGATGTTGTGGGTCGAGATGGTTGGTTGGCTCGTCGAGCAAATAAATGGTGGGCATCTGAGTCAGCACCTGGGCGATAGCGAGTCGTCTTCGCTCGCCACCGGACAGTGTCTCAACATTGCGATCGGCCATGCCCTCAAGATCCATCTTCTGTAAACATTGACGGGCAATTTCGATGTCGCTTTGCGATTCCCATTGAAAGCGTCCGATATGCGGGTGTCGGCCAATCATGACCGTGTCCATCACCGAGGCCGGAAAAATATCCTCGGTATATTGTGGCAACAATGCGAGGCTCTGTGCCGCAGCCTGTCGTGACAACTCCGAGAGCAGCAGGTCATTAATTGTGGTGGCGCCGGACTCCGCATCTCGCAGACCTGCAAGCGTATGTAACGACAGAGATTTTCCCGCGCCGTTCTGGCCAAGCACCGCCAGGAAGTCGCCGGCATTGAGGTCGAGGTTCAGGTCTTTGACGAGCGTGCGGCCTGGCACACTGACGGTTAGTCCGCGGCAGCAAAATGAAGGTGAATCGGGAGTGCTCATGACGGCACAGTATGCCGAAAATTTGTGCGCTTCTCACGGACCGCGCAATTACCGTTCAGCGTAACTGAATTTCCGCAGCGGTATCGTCGCCGATGATCACGTACTTCAGGCTTTTTGGAATTATCGCGTCGTCTTTTGCCAGGGCGATGCGTCCTCCCATGATTTCTGCGAAACGCTGGGGGTAGAGCGGTTTGCGTTCGGGTTCGGCGTAGCCATCCGGATAACGTGGCAGACCATCAGCCGGGTTGTACTTATCTGTCGCACCAAGTGTGTGCAAAAATTCGTGGGCGATGATGACGTTGTTTGCGCCAGCGTGTCGTCTGCTCGCGTAGGCATTGACGATTCCCACCATGCCTTTCTGCAGGCCGACTGAATTTTCCAGCACGACTTCCTGCTCGGGTGAGTGGTAACGGACGAAAATTCGCACGTCTGGATCAATCCTGTCCTGATCATCGGTTGCACCGCTTGCCCACCAGCGCATCTTGATACTCCACCACATCACGCTCAGCGCTCCGGGATTGTTTCCCAGTTTTGGTGGTTGATCGCCAATCGGCGAGCCGAGTTCCATACGCACAGGGTTTGCCAGGCTGCGACCGAAGCGTTCGACTTCGCGAGTGATGAAGCTCTCGATGCTGGCGAAGTGCCGGAGCTCGAGTTTGGAAATGTAGTCCTCCGAAATATCACTGCCGTCGCCGTTGATCGGATAGACCTTTACATACAGACTGTTATCCCAGTCCGTACTGCGAGCCTGCGTTAGCCATGTACTTACTGATACAAACAGTAAGATGAGCAGCAGGACAAATATTCGAATAGCCTTGAACATAGTCGCAACTTTTGCATCAATTAACGAAAGACTGCACGGTAACGAGCGAATAGTGGCGCAGACCCTGTTGATTAGGCCAATCGATGGGAATCGAGTACAGCGACCAGGTCCCAGTTTATTGCTTGTACTTACTCAGGCTTGATAAATCGCATAACAAAGCGGTCGGTTTTTCCCCGAACGGCAGGATCTGCCATGTTCTTGTTGTAGTCGTCGTCCATATTTCTGAGTACGTCGCTCTTGTCATCAAGCACGAAACCGGCCGCTTCCATGTCGGCAATAACGATTGCCGGATCGATGCGGTGCAATGTCCCGCCGGTTTCCCGCGCGGAACCCGCTTTCGCATGATGATCGACAACGCCGAGGACAGCGCCGGGCTTCAGTGCCTTGAATAATTCAGCAAGCAGTTTCGGCCCGTCAATTTTAGGCCAGCCGTTCTTCGGATCGACGTAGAAAATATCGTGGAATGAAAGAATCATCATTACCGCATCGTAACTATCGGGGTCGAGTTTCAGTTCGTTGTTCTCTGCCATCAGTATTTCGACATTGGGCAATCGATCATTGCTGTATCGTGAGATTACTTCGTCGCCCACATACTGTGCGTATGCCTCGTTGCTATGAGCCGTCACGCCACCGTCAGGCCCGACGACGTAGGACAGAACCTCTGTGTAATAGCCGCCGCCGGAAAATAAATCCAGAACCTGCATGCCGGGGCCGACGCCGATGAACTCGAGTACTTCTGCCGGTTTTCGCGTGGCGTCCCGTTCTCTGTCTTTCTCCGGGCGTGCAGGGTTACTCACCGCTGCCTCATAAACCGAACGAGTGTCGACGGCAGTTTCTTCGGTCGCGGGCTGCTGCTCATCGGGAATGCTTTGTTGAGAGGATTCGCCGCAGCCGGCTAACAAAAAGCATGCGGTAATAAACGACATTGCGATTTTCATGGTTTGTCCAATATTATTGTAGATGGCGAATATAGACTCTCAGGAGCATTCGAAGTGCCACGATTCCCTTGAAAATCACAATTATCGCCTAACATTTAGGGGCACCTTACCGCATCATACTGAATTTGGGGGGGCAGGAATTTCGTGGAGATCCCAGCTTTTCTTACCGTCATACAGGAACGAAGTCATGCAGCAACTTCCCCATAACTACGTCGTGTCCGCATCATCCGGAGTGGACTCCAATATTCAACATCCGAGTGACAAGCTGCCTCCGCTGGTATCCGCACCGCCTGCGGAATTTGGTGGGCCGGGTGATCAATGGTCACCGGAAACCTTGCTTGTCGCATCCGTCGCCGACTGTTTCATTCTGACGTTTCGCGCGATTGCCAGGGCGTCGAAGTTCGACTGGATTTCGATGGAATGCACTGTTGATGGCACGCTGGAGTCGGTGGATCGAGTGACGCAATTTACGCGCTTCGACGTTAACGCGACGGTGAGGGTTCCGGCCGGAGCAGACGTTGCTCGTGCAAACCTTCTTATGGAGAAATCAGAAAGGGGTTGCCTGATTACGAATTCGATGCACGCTGAAACTCATCTTGTCGTCAATGTAGTCGAGTCCTGACTGTGTAGGCGGCGCCGTATTAAATTGCGCCCAATAAAAAGCCCCGCGGAGAGCGGGGCTAATGACTCTTCTTATTATCAAAGAGGTAACTGTTTATTCGGTAACCAGATACAGAACGTTATAATTATTATTGGATCTCGATCATTTTATTATTATTTTTATTGTTCTTCTGGCGTCTAAATCCTGTTTGTATCGATTTTCCGGTTGCCGTTTCCAGTTACACTTCGCTTGGGCATAGTATTAAAAGCAATTCCTATGCCAGCGTTCGAGAAGTGTTGTAATTTCATAGGCTTATCGCATACCGTATGGAGTCCGCGTTAACACTGGATGTGCATATGTAAAAAAAACCGACGATATGTGCGTTTGCACATTACGGTGCGCGAAAACAATAATCCGTAAGCACTTGAATTATTGGAGTTTTAGCTTATTTTTTTCGGATGACCAAAGCGATTGCCATGAATGAATCTTCGCAAAACACACTGTTTCGTGGGTGACGCGGTCCGCCGCCACTTTCTTACCATTCTGTCAAGTTATCCGACAGTCGTGCTGGATTACGGGGTGGCGGATAGCATCTCTGCGGATTCAAGCAGTCGTACCAGGCTGTAGAAGCGCCCGTTACGCACGACAGCAACGATCTTCAGCGTGTCAGCGACATTCGACAACGGGTCGCCCGAGACCAGGACCAGATCGGCCAAAGCACCCTGCGTCACGACCCCGATTTGCGTCTCCAGCCTAAGCGTTCTTCCGATGTTGGCGCCTGCCGCTCGCAGCAACTGGGCACCACTGAGTCCGGCAGCGGCGAGTGCTCTCAATTCTGCATGAAACGCCAGACCCGGTGGCAGGCCGTTGGGCTTGCTGCCGACTACGATGGACGAATTTTCCGATCCCAGGTTTGGTAGCTCGGCATAGTGCCGTACCGACGAGCCATCGTGATTAAATCGCTTCGCCTGCCGGGAGCCAAGCAACTGGCTTAGCCCGGGTGTGCCGGAATCTGCTAGCCCTGATACCAGGATCACCGGACCGTTGCTGACAGCGACTCGCATATCCTGGTACTGAACGCCCGACGGGGAAGACGGAAGGGTATCGGCGCCGAGGAGCAGGTCGGCCCCCAGTCCCAGACCGACAGTCCAGTTTTCGGCGAGCACCGGCACTCCCTGTTCTTGCCAGCGCCTGATCGACTGTCGCGGGCCGCTATCAAGAATCGTATTCGCCGGTACTGTCGCCAGATACACGTCCGCACCCGACTGATTACTCTGCAGTGCAAAATTGCCTGCGGCGATTAACCTGGGTCCGGGACTGATCTCCCCATGCCACAAGTCTGGTTGCAATGAGCCGATCGGATCGTCCGACACCAGGGTCGTGATGCCGTACGCAAGCAGGCTGGCACCAGCACTTTCGCCTTCAGGCAGCGCGGAATAAATGTCTATGAATCCCGGCAGGATGGTTACGTCGCCGAGATCGAGAATGGTTGCATCGGACCACTCGTGCCGGGTATCAACTGCATGGATCGTGGCCCCGTCAATGAGCACGTCAATGTCGTTTTGATAGCCGTTTTGCAGGCCGTCGAATAGTCGTGCTGCCCGAATAACCAACCGGTTGTTCGGTGGTGTGACGATAGGCAATCGTCGATCGACGACTACGCGCTCCGTGCGTTCAGCTGCACTATTTACATTTGCGCGAAAATGAATCGGTTTGGCTCGCCGTGATCCAAAGTCTCGTGACAATAATTTCCCGTCGGCCGCGTAAACCATTCGATGCCGGTCAAGCCAACTGACAGGCGACAAAAAATAGTCTTGCGGAATATCGCTGTACGGACGAATCAAAGGCGGATCAGAAAGAATGGCCATGTCCAGCCTATAGCCAGCATCGGATTCACTGAGATACGTTATGAGACTGCCGTCAGGACGCCAGGACGGTGCGTGAATAGCTTGCGATGACAGCAATAATCGTTGTTCTGCTTCGCCCTGTTTTCGCAGCATCAATGACCAGCCACTCTGATCATGCATCACATAAACGAGATGTTTTCCGTTTGCAGACCAGGCTGGTTCTGTTTCGTCTCCGGTGCCATTGGTGATTCTCCAGCGCAGACCAGTCGGAATATCGAGTTCCCAAATATCCAGTCCGCTGCCAGGAGATGCAGACGAGAAAACGACTCTCTCACCATCCGGATGCCAGCTGGCGTGCCGGTCGCTTGTTTTGCCATTGGTGAGCGGCGCCGGAATATTGCTCTGCATATCGTGCAACCAGAGCCGGCTTCCGTCTGGCGAAACTGCCTGGTACAGGAGTTGCTTTGCAGACGGCGACCATCTGGGCGAACGCGCGGGCAGTACCGTGTTTGGTAGTTCCTTCGCCTGTCCACCACTGGCCGGAATAATCCAGATGCCGCCAAGAAGATCGAATGCGATGCGACCATTCGACGCGGACGCGTCGGCGCTAATGTTGGTGCCTTCTGTGAGAATCGTCTGCGCTGACGTTACGAGCGGCATGAGGGCCGCAACGCATCCCAGTATCAGGGAGCGAATTTCCTGTCTAGCTCGCACAGTCCACCTGCACGGCGATAAGCTCATCGTCGTCTGACTGAAAACTGATTTGCATTGGCTGGCAGCAAATCTGGCAATCTTCGATATAATTTTGATCCCCGGCCGATATATCAAGAAGAATACTCATTGCTTCCGAACAAAACGGACATCTGACACGATGTTCGATGACGCTGTCACCCATAGAAAGCTCAGACCATCAAGGCTGCAGTCGGGTTCCCACCCAGGGCGTAACGGTGAACTCG
>Ga0316194_10001668_pt1 | contig 15343 bp, 15 predicted proteins | sample CroRivsedime1_MG_FD_204936 | JGI IMG/M metagenome (GOLD analysis project Ga0316194, IMG submission 204936) | Coastal sediment microbial communities from Maine, United States - Cross River sediment 1 | ecosystem: Environmental > Aquatic > Marine > Coastal > Sediment | place: USA: Maine...
CGCCGCACTCCAGCGGTTGCAGGGCTGAAAAACACTACAGGAGAATCAATATGAGCCAGCTGGTCATCGTGACGGAAGAAGATTTGTATACCCTTGTCCAGATGGATGATGGCAAGGCTAATGCGCTGTCGTTTGCCATGCTGGAGCAGCTGAATGCGGCGCTGGACCAGGCTGCGCAGGCCGGTAAGGTGGTTATTCTGGCTGGTCGCCCGGGCAAGTTTTCCGCGGGTTTTGACCTCTCGGTGATGGGGCAGGGTGGGGATGCCATGATCGACCTGTTGCGCAATGGCGCAGGTTTGTCACGCCGCCTGTTGAATTTTGCAACACCTGTGATTCTGGCAGTGAGCGGTCACGCCCTGGCCATGGGTGCCTTGTTATTGCTGTCTGCCGATTATCGCATCGGCGTTGACGGCAATTACAAACTCGGTCTCAACGAGGTGGCAATCGGTATGACCCTGCCTCATTTTGGCGTGGAGCTCGCCCGTGCCCGGCTATCGAAGCGACATTTGAACACCGCTGTCGGGCTGGCAAAAATCTATGATCCCGCAGGCGCGGTAGCGGCGGGTTATCTCGATGAGGTGGTCGCAGAAGATCAGCTGCTGCCCCGCGCCAAAGCGCTCGCGGAACAACTGTCGGGCCTGGATATGCAGGCCCATAAAAATACTAAAGCGCGAGTGCGTTCTGAATTAAATGCTGCACTCGATGTGGCGTTGCAAGCGGAGTTGGGCGCCTAGGCGTTCCAGAGTCTTGTGCAGGATGATGGAGCTGCAGCTAGCAGGCCGTCTCGCCCCGACCTCTGCCGTCCTTGGGGTCGTGGGTGTTAAGGTCCAGGACGTACCACAGGTAGCAGCGCGAAAAGATACCATTGAGTATCAATGCGGTGGCGACGACCATGACAAACCAGTCCACGCCGTTGAGTGAGGGTCGGGTGATGCTCCAGGCAAAAAAAGTGATGCCCAGCAGCAGCCGTACGATGCGTTCAATGTTGCCCAGGTTGCGTTCAATCATGTCGATTAATCCTTTGTTTCTCAGATTTGTGCCATAGTTACGCCTTGTCAACGAGACTGGATGACTGGCAAAGTTGGTCATAATTACATGTGGTTAATCAGGCGGGGTCAGGTCTAGCATTGAAGCACGGAGGCGTCAGCCTCCGTGCTTCAATGCTAGACCTGACCCCAGGGCATTTCATTTAACCAGAGGCTGAAAATATGAATATGATAACTGCCATCAAGACGGTGCTGGGTAAATACGCCACTTTTGAGGGCAGGGCCGCTCGCCCGGAATACTGGTGGTGGATCCTGGCAATGGTCATACTGTTCACCATTCTTGGTGTGATAGATGGCGCATTCATCGCGCCGTTGATGGGCATGGAGCCATTCCAGAAGGATGCCGCCCAGCCGCTATCCCTGCTGGTATCCCTGGGGTTGCTGTTGCCTAACCTGGCGCTTGCGGTGCGTCGCCTGCACGATACCGACCGCAGCGGTTGGTGGTTGTTGATCGGCTTGATCCCGATAGTGGGAAGCCTGGTGCTGCTGGTATTTTATATCCTGCCGGGAACGCAGGAGCCGAATCGCTTTGGCTGATTCGTTACCCGGGGTAGTGAGCTAGCGGTCGTTTAACACCAGCATAACCAGTACCAGGAAAAACACCGCGGCGCTGAACAGTGGCGCCAGGGATCCGTGAACCTGGTACAGGGCGCCCGCAATGATTGGCCCGGAAACAAAACCAATCGCCGGGCAGGCGCTCACCAGGCCCGCTGCCGCGCCCTGTTCCTCGGGCCGCACTGCCAGTGAGGCGCCAGCGGAAATAGCGGGCATGCACAGGCCCAGTCCTATGCCCAGGAATGCCATGCCTACCGCCAGTACGGCGAAGGTTTGGAATCCGGCGATGACGGCTGCTCCAAACAGCAGGGAAATCAGTCCCAGGCGAATAAACTGGGTCGCTTTAAGCTTGATACGTTGCATCACCGTCACCTGTACCAGAAAGGTGAAGGCGGCGGACACCATCAGTGCGGCGCCGGTCATCTGCGCTGTCTCTATGCCGCTGAGTCCCAACTTGTCCTGCAGCTGAAACCCCAGGGTTTGCTGGATACCCGAGTAGCCGACAAACAGGCCCACCGCAGTCGCCAGCAGCAGCATAATACGCCGGTCGGTAAAACGCAGGCGCGCACTGAGCGGGCGACGGGTCAGGTCCTGCCGCGGTGTTACCGGCAATTGCCACCACACTAACAGCGCGGCGAAAAAAGCCAGCCCCGCGGCAAAATACAGCGGCGCCAGCAGACCAAACGTGGCCAACGCCCCACTCACTGCCGGGCCCAGGATAGTGCCCATACTGTTGGCAGTGCCCAGCCGGGCCATGGTCCGGGTGCGCTGTTCGGCACCGGTATGGTCGGCAGCGTAGGCGGACGCCGCCGGGTTGGTGCCTGACATGATGACCGCCTGACAGCAGCGTGCCGCCAGTACCGTGCCATACAGCAGGCTGCCTCCCAGCAGGCCGGCGAGTCCTGCGTAGAACACACTGGTGAACAGCAAGGTTCCCACGGTGTAGCCAAGTAGCCCACAGATAATAACCGGCTTGCGCCCCACCCGGTCGCTGAAGCGCCCCCAGCGGGGGGCTGCGAAGGAGAAAATCAGGGCGGAAATCGCGATAATGGAAGTGATCTGCAATTCGCCCAGTTCCACCTCGCGTCCCAGTGGCGCGAGGATGGCAAATACCAGTGACTGCCCCATCCCCGTCGCCATCAGGGCGAGGATGAGTACCGTCAGTTGGTGGCGGCTGAGCGTGGCGGGCAAGCGCTAATACTCCCGGTCAGTTGCAGGCCTATTTAAGCTCGGATGAGGATTTACCCAATACCCGGCGTGCCACGATCAGTTGCTGGATCTGCTGGGTACCCTCGAAAATGTCGATAATTTTCGAGTCCCGGGCAAACTTTTCCAGCAGGTCGTTTTCGCTGTACCCCAGGCTCTGGCACAGCTCCACGCACCGCAGTGTGACATAGTTGCCCATGCGACCGGCCTTGGCTTTGCACATGGAAGCCTCCATGGAGTTGGGCAGCTTGTTGTCGGCCATCCAGGCGGCCTTCTGCACCAGTAATTTTGCGCCTTCCCACTCCGCCTCCATTTTATACAGCTCGGCTTGCACCGCAGAGCTGTTGCAGGGCTTGGTTGCAAAGTCCAGGGTCACATCTTCGCGTCCCAGTATTTCCCGGGTCATATCCAGGGCCGCACGGGCTACCCCGATGGCCATGGCGGCTACCGGTGGACGGGTGTTGTCGAAGGTTTGCATGACACCACCAAAGGCTTTTTTTCTGCCCTCCTCATCACTGGCCACTTCCTCGCTGCCCAGCAGGTTTTTCCTGGGAATGCGGCAGTCGGAAAAACTGATCGCGGCTGTATCAGAGGCGCGAATACCCATCTTGCGTTCCAGACGTGTGACCTCGCACCCGGGTGTGCCTTTTTTAACAATGAAGGATTTAATCGCCGCCTTGCCCTGAGATTTGTCCAGGGTGGCCCATACCACCAGCGTGTCGCAGCGCCCGCCCGCCGTGACATAAATTTTCTCACCATTGAGCACCCATTCCTCGCCATCCAGTACTGCCGTGGTGCTGATATTCGCAGAGTCTGAGCCCGTCCCCGGTTCAGTGATGCACATGGCGGCGTAGGTCTTGCCAAATTCCTGTACCTGCTCGGGCGTGCCCACCGCGTTGATAGCCGCATTACCCAGGCCGCGACCCGGCATGGATAGCAGCAAGCCCACATCGCCCCAGCAAAATGCCTCGTAGGCCGTGACTGCCAGCAGGTTGGCGCCATTCCTGACACTGTCGGCGGACGATTTTTCCGTTGCGGCTCCCGCAGCACCGCCATCGAGTAGTTTGGCGACTTCGGCCATTTCCACGGGTGTGCTGTGTTCTTCACTGTCATATTTGCGCGAGTAGGGTCGCATCATATGTTCCGCCACCAGGCGCAGATTGTTGTAGGTTTCCTGGTGTTGCGCGGACAGTTCGAGATTGATCATAAGCTTGCTCCTGGGCGGGTTGGTCTAGACGCTGGCGACGCCGTCGAGAATGGCGATGGCGCGCAGGTTGCGATACCACATTTCTACCGGGTGCTCCCGGCAGAAGCCGTGCCCGCCCAGCAGTTGCACGCCGTCCGTAGCGATCCTCATGGCGTGTTCAGCACAGAACAGCTTTGCCAGGTAGGACTGCTCGTGGAAGTCCAGGCCCTGCTCCGCCCTGGACGCCGCGCGCCAGGTCATCAGGCGCATGGCTTCCAGCTCAATCGCTATATCGGCGACCATAAAGGCCACGGACTGGCGATGGCTGATCGGTTCGCCAAAGGCTTGCCGTTCATTAACATAGGGGGTGACATAGTCCAGTATGGCCTGGCAGGTCCCCACTGCGAGCGCGCAAATGCCGATGCGCGACAGGTCGAGGAAGCGCTGCAGATTGAAGTCCCCGCCACCCAGCAGTGCCGAGGCCGGAAGCTGGGTCTCCTCGAAGGTCAAGGTGGCCAGCTGCAGTGTGCGCAAGCCCATGTGCGATTCTGGCTCGCGGCGCATACCTTGCGGTGTGCCCTCTACCAGGAAGGCCGCAGGGCCCTGATCTTCCAGTTGCGCTATTACCATAATCAGCTGTGCGTCCAGTCCCAGTGGCACCATGGTCTTGGTGCCGCTGAGGGTGTAGCCCGCGGCGTTAGCGGTTGCCCGGGTAGACAGCCGGGTGGGCTCGAAGGTGGCTCGGGGCTCCAGCAGTGCCGTGGTGGCTGCGAGGAATTGGTCGCTACAGAATGGCGGCAGGTAGAGTTCGCGCTGGGCGTCCGAGCCCTGGTCCAGCAGGGTGTTAACGAATGCCAGCGGACTGACCGCGCCCAACGCAAGGGCCAGGTCACCGTGGGCCAGGTCCTCCATGATCAGCGCATTGGAAGTGGGGGAGTGACTCATACCCGCACCGCCCAGGGGCTCGGGTATGGGTAGCATGGCCAGGCCCAGCGCCGCCGTCCCGGCGTAGAAATCGACTGGCGTAGTGTCTGCCTCATCGGCTATTTTTGCCTGCGAGCGCATTTCCGCCGCGGCAAAGCGTTGCATGGTATCGCGGTTCATGCGCTGCTCGTCGGTGGGCGTCAGGTCAAACAGTGGCTGTGCTGCATTGCTCATGGGATGCCTCTTTCATTCAGTTACGGGTCCGGTGTTACTACTGGTCGGCGCCTGCAGCCCACCCAGCAGGTAGTCCAGCAGGTTTTCCAGCAGGCTGTCTTCATCAAAGTGGCGGCTCATATCGCCCAGGGGTGAGTGGGCCAGCCAGGCGACCTCCGCGGCGCCGTGAAAAATATTGGTACTCATAAACATCAGGCGCAACTGGCGCACCGGCGCCGGCAACTGCGGCAGTTGCGCGGCCAGGGCCTGGTCAAGGCGTTGCCAGAACGGCGCAAACACGCGGTTTACCAACTCGGCAATCTCGGGGTCGCTCTCACTCACCAGCCGGGAGATAAAACGTACCGCGTCTTTCCCCCAGGGTTGTGTGCCCGGCAGTTGCAGCAGCGGCAGCAGGGTCGCCTGGCAGGCCTGTCGCAGTGACGTTGGCGCGCTTTGACCGGCACGCAGCTTTTTGTCGACACTCGCCAGCTCCGCCGCAATCAGCTCCACCAGTGCTTGCATCACGCCCATCTTGTTGTGGAAGTGGTAGTGCATGGCGGCGGAGTTGCGGGAACCGGCCGCGGCGCTGATACTTCTCAGGGAGACCGCTTGCAGCCCCTGGGTCGCATACAGGTGCAGTGCCGTCAGCAGCAGCCGCTGCCGTGTGTCGCCCCCGTCGGCGTCGGATACCAGTGGCTGCGGTCTGTTCATCTTTCGGCGGCGGGATTGGTTCTGGCAACGCCGGGTAGCAGGGCTGTGTAGCGCACCGGGAGGAGGCGGGAGATCAGGGAAATGTATTTCGCGTCAGCGCCAATCAGCAGGCGCTTGCGGCGTTTCTCCACGGCACGGACGATTTGCGCCGCAGCAGATTGTGCTGTGGTGCGGGCAAATTTCTCGAATTCGTTATTGCGGTCATCGGCATTCATTTGCGGGTCGCCGCCGCGTGCCGAGCGCGCAATGTTTGTCTTGATGCCACCCGGGTGTACACAGCAGACATGAATATTGCTGCCATCCAGTTCCTGGCGCAGTGCCTCGGTATAGCCGCGCACGGCAAACTTGGCGGCATTATAGGCTGACTGGGTCGGCACGCCGATCAGTCCAAATACAGAAGAAATATTCACCAGATGACCCTGGCTGGATTGGCGCAGTAACGGCAGAAAGGCCTGGGTGCCATAAACCACGCCCCAGAAGTTGATGCCCATAAGCCATTCCTGGTGCTCGTAGTCGCTGTCCTCTACGGTCGCTGCGTAGCCCACGCCGGCGTTATTGATGACAATATCCACACGGCCACTTTGGCTGGCGATCTGCTCGGCCCAGGCGTGCACTGCGGCCTTGTCGGCCACGTCCAGGGTGTGGAGGTGGGCATCGACGTCCTTGCGCGGCAGCAGTGACAGGGTTTCAGCCAGTCCAGCGCTGCTGATGTCGCTGAGGTGGAGCTCACAGCCCTCGCTGTTGAGCTGCAGCGCCAGGGCTTGGCCGATGCCGGATCCGGCGCCGGTAATAACGGCTATTTTGCCTTCGCTGTATGCCATTTGCTTGACCAGTTTTATGGAGGGTGACTTATCTTAGGGAATCGCACCATTAAAGCAAGTGCTTTAAGTGCTTGCTGCGATGATAATCGGCGCTTGCAGGTATGGACAGCTCCGGGCCTATCCCCTACAATCTTCGGCCAGTTTTTACACGTCCGGCCAGCGCACCGGGCAGTGTATCCTTGTGCATAACCAGAGCTGAATTTATGTAAAAAAGGCGAGATGAGGTTTCCCATCTCGCTTTTTTGCGAGTGCGCGCGGCCCGGGTTATTCCGTTGATTTCTGGAGGTTTGTTTGTCCATTCCGGCCATTTTAGCCCTTGAAGACGGCAGTATTTTCAAAGGTTTGGCAGTAGGTGCTGCAGGCATCTCGGTTGGTGAAGTCGTTTTCAATACCGCCATGAGCGGTTACCAGGAAATTCTTACCGACCCCTCCTATGCACGACAGATTGTCACCCTGACTTATCCCCATATCGGCAACACCGGTACCAATTCGGAGGATGAGGAGTCCAGCGAGATCTGGGCCGCGGGTCTGGTAATTCGCGACCTGCCCCTGATGGCCAGCAATTACCGCAATGAACAGGGCCTGCAGCAGTACCTGGAGAGCCGTGGCATCGTTGCTATAGCGGATATAGATACCCGGCGACTGACCCGTATCCTGCGGGAAAAGGGTGCCCAGAACGGTTGCCTGATGGCGGGCACTGACATAGATGAAGCGCAGGCGCTGCAGCAGGCCCGGGCATTTTCCGGTCTCAAGGGCATGGACCTGGCCAGGGAAGTGTCGGTGCAGCAACCCTATAGCTGGAGTGAGGGCAGCTGGGCGCTGGAGACAGGCTACAGTGCGAAGCCCGATGCGGACCTGCCCTGGCATGTGGTGGCTTACGACTTCGGTGTAAAACGCAATATTCTGCGTATGCTGGTGGATCGTGGCTGCCGCCTGACGGTAGTGCCGGCCCAGACCCCGGCGGCACAGGTGCTGGCGCTGGACCCCGACGGAATCTTCCTGTCCAACGGCCCCGGCGACCCGGAGCCCTGTACCTATGCTATCGAGGCGATCACCGCCATCCTGGAGACGGATATTCCGGTGTTTGGCATTTGTCTGGGACACCAGTTGCTGGGTCTTGCCAGTGGTGCGGCTACGGTAAAGATGAAATTCGGGCACCACGGTGCCAATCACCCGGTACAGAACCTGGATGACGGCACGGTATTGATAACCAGCCAGAATCACGGTTTCGCGGTGGATGAAAATGCGCTGCCGGACAACCTCAGGGTGACCCATAAGTCCCTGTTCGACGGCAGTCTGCAGGGTATTCACCGTGTGGATAAAGATGCCTTCAGTTTCCAGGGGCATCCCGAAGCCAGTCCCGGGCCGCACGATGCCGCGCCCCTGTTTGACCATTTCATAGAGCTGATTGCCGCACGGCAGACGGCAGCCGCTACAGTAGAAAGTTGATACCGTATGCCCAAAAGAACTGACATTAACAGCATCCTGATCCTTGGCGCCGGGCCTATAATCATCGGCCAGGCCTGCGAGTTCGATTATTCCGGCGCCCAGGCCTGTAAGGCGCTGCGCGAAGAGGGTTACCGGGTCATTCTGGTGAACTCCAACCCGGCCACCATCATGACCGACCCCTCGATGGCTGACTCCACTTACATAGAGCCTATCGAGTGGCGCACCGTAGAGCGCATCATCCAGGAGGAAAAACCGGACGCACTGCTGCCCACTATGGGCGGCCAGACGGCGCTGAACTGTGCCCTGGACCTGGCGCGCGAGGGCGTGCTGGAAGCCCATGGCGTGGAAATGATAGGTGCCACCAAAGAGGCGATCGACATGGCCGAGGATCGCCAGCTGTTCGATAAGGCGATGAAGCGAATCGGCCTGGAAACGCCGCGTGCCGCGCTCGCCCACAGCCTGGAGGAAGCGTTCCAGGTGCTGGACCAGATCGGTTTCCCCTGCATTATTCGTCCCTCCTTCACCATGGGCGGCTCCGGCGGCGGCATCGCCTACAACCGGGAAGAGTTCGAGGAAATCTGCCTGCGCGGGCTGGACCTGTCGCCCACCAGCGAGTTGTTGATCGATGAGTCGCTGATTGGCTGGAAAGAATTTGAAATGGAGGTTGTGCGGGACAAGAACGACAATTGCATTATCGTCTGCGCCATCGAAAATTTCGATGCCATGGGTGTGCACACGGGTGATTCCATCACCGTGGCCCCTGCCCAGACCCTGACCGACAAGGAATACCAGATCATGCGCAACGCCTCACTCGCGGTATTGCGCGAGATAGGGGTGGAAACCGGTGGCTCCAATGTGCAGTTCGGGCAGGACCCGAAAACCGGTCGTATGGTTATCATAGAGATGAATCCGCGGGTGTCCCGTTCCTCCGCACTGGCCTCCAAGGCCACCGGGTTTCCCATCGCCAAGGTGGCGGCCAAGTTGGCCATCGGCTATACCCTGGACGAATTGCAGAACGACATTACCGGTGGCGCTACACCGGCATCGTTTGAGCCTGCCATCGATTACGTGGTCACCAAGATACCGCGCTTTGCCTTCGAGAAGTTTCCCGGCGCCGATACCCGCCTCACCACCCAGATGAAATCGGTGGGAGAGGTGATGGCCATTGGCCGCACCTTCCAGGAGTCGTTGCAGAAAGCCCTGCGCGGACTGGAAGTGGGTTCGTCCGGGTTCGAGCACATGATGGATGTGGAAGACCCGGATCAACGCGATGACCTGGTAGCGGAGCTTACCAATCCCGGGCCAGACAGGATCTGGTATATCGGTGACGCCTTTCGCGCCGGTATGGATGTGGACCAGGTGTACCAGTATTCCGGTGTGGACCCCTGGTTTCTGGTGCAGATCAAGGACCTTATTGATACCGAGGACAGCCTGAAGACCTTGCACCTGGCGGAGATGGAGTACCAGCAGGTGTATGCGCTCAAGCGCAAGGGCTTCTCTGATGAGCGCCTGGCGGTATTACTGGCCGCTACAGAGCAGGAGGTGCGCGAGCATCGTCACAGCCTGGGCATTCGGCCTGTATATAAGCGCGTGGATACCTGTGCGGCGGAGTTCGCTTCCTCTACTGCCTATATGTATTCCACCTACGAGGAAGAGTGCGAGGCCGCTCCCACCGACCGGGACAAGATCCTGGTGCTGGGCGGTGGCCCCAACCGTATTGGCCAGGGCATCGAATTTGATTACTGCTGTGTGCACGCGGCACTGGCCATGCGCGAGGATGGCTACGAGGCCATCATGGTCAACTGTAACCCGGAGACGGTTTCCACTGATTATGATATCTCCGATCGCTTGTATTTTGAGCCGGTCACCCTGGAGGATGTGCTGGAAATTGTCGCCCTGGAGCAGCCCAAGGGCGTGATTGTGCAGTTTGGCGGGCAGACACCGCTGAAATTGGCCAGGGCCCTGGAGGCACAGGGTGTGCCCATCATCGGCACCTCGCCGGACGCCATCGACCGGGCTGAAGACCGGGAACGTTTCCAGCAGATGATCCAGAAGCTGGGCCTGCGCCAACCGGACAATACCACGGTGCGCAGCTCGGAAGAGGCGTTGGCGGCGGCGGCAAGTATTGGCTATCCACTGGTGGTGAGACCCTCTTATGTGTTGGGTGGCCGCGCTATGGAAATTGTCTACCGCGAGGAAGACCTGCTGCGCTATATGCGCGATGCGGTGCAGGCTTCAAACGATTCACCGGTACTGCTGGACAGCTTTTTGAGTGCCGCTATAGAGGTGGATGTGGATGCCGTCTGCGACGGCGAACAGGTGGTGATAGGCGCCATCATGCAGCATATTGAACAGGCGGGGGTGCACTCCGGTGATTCCGCCTGCTCCCTGCCGCCCTACAGCCTGGACCCGGCGATCCAGGACCAGATGCGCGAGCAGATTCGGCAGATGGCACTGGAACTGGGGGTCAAGGGCCTGATGAATGTGCAGCTGGCGTGGCAGGACGACATGATCTATGTCATCGAGGTCAATCCCAGGGCCTCGCGCACCGTGCCCTTTGTCTCCAAATGCATCGGCGTGTCCCTGGCCAAGGTCGCGGCGCGCTGCATGGTCGGGCAGAGCCTGGCGGATCAGGGTTTTACCCGCGAGGTGGTGCCCCCCTACTACAGTGTAAAAGAGGCCGTGTTGCCATTTAACAAGTTTCACGGCGTAGACCCCATCCTGGGGCCTGAGATGAAATCCACCGGCGAGGTGATGGGCACCGGCGATACCTTTGCCGCGGCCTTTGCCAAGGCCTTACTGGCTACCGGCGCTACTGCGCCCACCAGCGGTACCGCGTTGATCAGTGTGCGCGATGTGGACAAGCCTGGCGCCGTGGCAGTGGCCAGGGACCTGGTTGAACTGGGCTTCTCGCTGGCCGCGACCGCTGGCACCGCCACTGCCCTGGCGGAGGCGGGCCTGGAAGTACGGCGCGTTAACAAGGTGCTGGAGGGGCGGCCCCATATCGTGGATATGATCAAGAACGACGAGGCCGACCTGATTATCAATACCACGGAGGGCAGGCGGGCAATCGAGGATTCGGCGCCGATTCGCGCCAGTGCAGAGGCGCACCGCGTGTTTTACACTACGACCCTGACAGCGGCCGAGGCAATCTGCATGGCGCTGAAACTGGAAGACGACAAGCAAGTGCGCAGGTTACAGGACCTGCACGGGAGTATCGTGGCATGAACAGATTTCCAATGACAGTCGCGGGTGAGGCGGCCCTGCGCGAGGAGCTGGAAAGGCTGAAAAAAGTCGACCGCCCGCGCATCACCGACGCCATTGCCGAGGCCCGGGCGCACGGCGATCTCAAGGAAAATGCCGAGTACCATGCCGCCCGGGAGCAGCAGAGCTTTAACGAGGGACGCATCATGGAAATCGAGGGCAAGTTGGGTAATGCCCAGGTGATCGATGTCACAGCGATACCCAAGAGCGGCAAGGTGATTTTCGGAACCACCATAGACCTGATCAACCTGGAGACCGATGCCACCGTGACCTACCGTATCGTCGGTGAGGACGAAGCGGACGTGAAGGCTAACCTGATATCGATCGGGTCACCTATCGCCCGGGCATTGATTGGCAAAGAAGAGGGTGACGTGGTGACCGTAAAGGCGCCTGGCGGTGATATCGAGTATGAAGTCGACCAGGTGCAGCATATCTGATCTTGCTATATGCAAATAATTCTCATTTAGGTTACTATCCGCCTCCTGTGGCAATCCTACGAAGGTAACCCCGGCAGTAATGACTCTCTCCCTTTGGTCTCTTGGGGCCGGCGACCGCTGTGAAATCCTGGGCTATGACGACGCACTGGCTGACAAATACCGTGTGCGCCTGATGGAATTCGGCTTTCACCCCGGGGAATCCGTTGCCTGTGTCCAGTCGCTGGCCTTTGGTGCGCCAAAGATCTACCGCGTCAGCAATACCATCTTCTCCCTGGACGACGAGGTCGCCACCCATGTGCTGGTCAGGCTGATCGATGGCTAGAAACAGGGTCATACTGATCGGCAGCCCTAACTCCGGCAAAAGCATGCTGTTCAACCGGCTTACCGGTTTGCAGCAAAAGGTCGCCAACTTTCCCGGGATCACCGTTGACGTGGGCACCGGCGCCATGCGCGGCCTGCCCGATACTGACCTGGTGGACTTCCCCGGTACCTATTCCCTGCAGGCGATTTCTGCGGAAGAGGAGGTGGCGGTCGACTATTTCGAGCGCGCCCTGGAGGATGACCAGGTGCAGCATGTGCTCTGTGTCATCGATGCCACGCGGCTGGAAAAAAGCCTGTATTTCACTCTGCAGGTGATCCGCGATTGCGAGCGCCATGGCAAGTGCGTCACGGTGCTGGCCAATATGATCGATATTGTCGAGAAAAATGACCTGGAGTTCGATGTCCAGGGGCTCTCAGATGCCCTGCACACCCCGGTGCTGCCCCTCTCAGCGCGCTCTGGTAAGGGCGTGGAGGCGGTCTCCCGGCGCCTTGCCGACAGCCTGCTGGAACCCTACTGTGCACCCCGGGCTCACCTGGTCGACACGCCTGATGAGTTGCTGCGTGGTGCCGCGCACCAACTGGCCCATCGCTATGGGCCGAAGGGCGATGTTCTGATAAAAAGCCAGGCGCGTCTGGATAACTTCTTTCTCAGCTCGGTGACCGGCGGTATCGCATTTTTTGTCATCATGTACCTGTTGTTCCAGTCCATTTTCACCTGGGCGGCTCCAGCAATGGACGCGGTAGAATTCCTGCTGGGCGCTATGGCGGATGCGGTGGTGCCCCTGGTGCCCAACCAGATGGCCAGTGATTTTATTTCCGATGCCCTGTTCGGCGGTATAGGCGCTTTCCTGGTGTTTGTGCCGCAGATTTTTGTGCTGACCTTTATTATCGGTCTGCTGGAAGATTCCGGTTACATGGCGCGCGCCGCGCTGATCTGCCACAAGCCGCTGCGGCTGTTCGGCCTGACCGGCAAAAGCTTTATTCCCATGCTGTCCGGTGTGGCCTGTGCCATTCCAGCCATCTACGCAGCACGGGCGATAGATTCGCCGCGCAAACGGCTGTTGACCTATATGGCAATCCCCCTGATGCCCTGCTCGGCGCGACTGCCGGTGTATACGCTGCTGATTGCCGCCTTTATACCGTCGGGTACCGCCCTGGGCGGACTGGTTGGTTGGCAGGGTCTGGCGATGTTTGGTATTTATTTCTTTGGCATGTTTTGCGGCCTGCTGGTGACCGGCCTGGTGTCTCGCACCAGCAAGGATCAATACACCGATCTGCCCTTTGTGCTGGAGCTCCCGCCCTACCGCATTCCAGGTTTGGAGCCGCTGCTGCGCAACGCCTGGAACCGGGCCAAACATTTTGTGACCAAGGCGGGCAAGATCATCTTCACCGTTACGCTGGTGGTGTGGGTGCTGGGTTACTTCCCCAATTACGGCGCTGACCTGGGGCAATCCTGGCTGGGCCATATGGGGCGAGTGGTGGAGCCGCTGTTTGCCCCACTGGGGCTGGATTGGCGTTACGGTGTGGCAATCTTTACCTCGTTCCTGGCACGCGAGGTGTTTGTGGGCACCCTGGGAACGATTTTTGGTATTGAAGCGGCGGATGAAAATATGGCGCCCCTGGTAGAGCATATTCAGGCCAGTGGCATGACTATCGGCTCGGGCTTGGCGCTGCTGGTGTTTTTTGCTATTGCGCTACAGTGCGTATCCACCCTGGCGATACTGTCCAAGGAAAGCGCCTCCAAATCCCTGGTGGTGAAGATGTTTTTCGGTTACTTCCTGTTTGCTTACGCTGCGGCGGTGGCGATTTACCAACTGGCGCACTGGCTGACCTAGAAGACTACTCACTGCGTTCGTGCTGGAACAGTCGCACCTGGGCCAGCACCAGTTGCGCCACCAGTTTCAACATCAGGGCGTGATTTTCCCGGCGTATGCCTTCCAATCCTGCGGTCACTTGCTGGTACAGCTTGTCGCGGTCTCCCGCACTGACACTGGCGGGCAAATCCACATTGAAGCTGTACTGTTCGGATTCGGCGAGTTCTGCGTAAATCTGGGTGAGTTGCCCTGCGGCAAAGTCTATCAACGGTTGGTCTGCCCCTTTGGCCGCCAGCAGACTGCGCAGTTGCCTATCCAGGTAGGCCAGACCCTGAGCCTGTTGTGAAGGGAACTCGAGGATGTCACCCATGTGGCGCCTTTCCCGGTTTGTGGGTTCCAGTCCATCTTAGCGAAAACCGGATGCGTGGCAACAGGCGGGCAGGAAATGGCGCGTATTATCCACGTGGATGGCGCGTCCCGGGCATGTTTTGCGTCGCGGGGCGCACCACCAGGAGTTGTTACAGCGGGCGTATGAGGTTGGACAAGCGCGGGTCCGGCTTCTGGGTGCGGCGCAGTATCACCACCACGTTGCCGATGCTTTGTACCAATTGCGCACCCAGGCTTGCACAAATCTCCTCGGTGACGGCGCTGCGCGCCTCGCGGGACCCCACGGCAAGCTTGAGTTTGATCAGTTCGTGATCGTTCAGGGCGCGCTCCAGTTCAGCTTTCACACTATCACTGAGACCATTGCCAGCTATGGTGACCACGGGTTTCAGCTTGTGGCCGATGGTGCGCAGCTGCTTGATGTCCTGATTCGCTTTCTTGCTCATAGTCATTCCAAGGTACAATGTCGTCCACGGGCGCCCGAGGGGGCGTGCATTCTACACAAGTGACCCTGCGGGCGAAACCAGTTAGCCATGGCGAAAAAACGTTCCTCCAGCAAGGCCTGGTTGAAAGAACACCGGGACGATCCCTATGTGCAACGCGCCCAGCGCGAGGGCTACCGCTCGCGCGCCTGCTACAAATTGCTGGAGTTGCAGGCAAAGGACCGGCTGATCCGTCCGGCCATGACCGTGATCGACCTGGGCAGCGCCCCGGGCGGCTGGTCACAGGTGGCGGTGGAGCTGGTCGGCCACAAGGGGCGGGTGATTGCCTCGGATATCCTGCCCATGGACAGTATTGCAGGCGTGGACTTTGTGCTCGGGGATTTCACCGAAGACGCGGTGATTGCGCAGCTGCTAGAGACGATTGGCGAGTCCCCCGTAGACCTGGTGATTTCCGATATGGCACCGAATATGAGTGGGGTGAGCGCCGTTGACCAGCCGCGGGCCATGTATCTGGTGGAATTGGCGCTGGATATGGCACGGCGGGTCCTGTCCCCGGGAGGGTCATTTGT
>Ga0316194_10001669_pt1 | contig 15341 bp, 13 predicted proteins | sample CroRivsedime1_MG_FD_204936 | JGI IMG/M metagenome (GOLD analysis project Ga0316194, IMG submission 204936) | Coastal sediment microbial communities from Maine, United States - Cross River sediment 1 | ecosystem: Environmental > Aquatic > Marine > Coastal > Sediment | place: USA: Maine...
ATCGGCGATGACGTTCAGGGAACTCGAGCCGTCATTCTTGACGCTGAGTATATTCGCCGTGGCTTCGATCAAATTGGCGAACAGATCAACCTGGTAGTTGCTGTGCACACCCTGCATGACAGCGCCGATGCGCTCGAGGCCCATGCCGGTATCCACAGACGGCTTCGGCAACTCTGCCATCGCGCCATCGGCAGAGCGATCAAATTGCATGAAGACGAGATTCCAGATTTCGACGTAACGATCACCGTCTTCGTCCGGTGAACCCGGCGGGCCGCCTGCAACATCAGGGCCGTGGTCGTAAAAGATCTCGCTGCAAGGGCCACAAGGTCCCGTGTCGCCCATCGCCCAGAAATTGTCCTTCTCACCCAGGCGTGAAAAACGCTCTGGGTCTATGTTCATTTCCTTGAGCCATATGTCGGCGGCTTCGTCGTCGTCATTGAAGACAGTGACCCAGAGCTTCTCGGGTGGCAGCCCAAGAGTCTCGGTCAGGAACTCCCAGGCGTACTTGATTGCATCACGCTTGAAGTAGTCGCCGAAGCTGAAGTTACCGAGCATCTCGAAGAACGTGTGGTGACGAGTCGTGTAGCCGACGTTTTCGAGATCATTGTGCTTACCACCGGCGCGAACACAGCGCTGCGATGTGGCCGCACGATCGTACTTGCGCTTGTCTTCGCCCAGGAAGACATCTTTGAACTGCACCATGCCGGCATTCGTGAAGAGCAAGGTCGGATCATTGCCAGGCACGAGCGGAGAACTCGCGACGACCTCATGGTCCTTGTCGCGGAAGAATTCCAGGAATGCCTGGCGCAGCTCGTTGCTCGTCATGTGTTTCATCAGGCGAATTCTACGTTTAATCGTCGCCTGCTGAAACAGCCGCCTGTATTTGGTCCTGTTCGAAGCCCCGCGACTGGAGAAAGCGCATCTGCCGCGCCTTCTCTTTGAATTCTGCCGGTCGCTCCGTGCCGAATTTCTTCAGCCGAACCTCGACGGCAAGTGCATACCAGTCCTGAGCCGCCTCTTGAATGCCCTCTTCAGTGACACCGTCATTGACGCCCTTCTGACGCAGATCTGCGCGGATCTTCGCGGGGCCCTTACCCTGGTTGATGCGCGACCGAACGAACGCTTCAACGAAGCGCGTGTCACTCTGCAGACCATCTTCGACCAGTTGCGCCACGGCATCGTCTGCCACATCGGCATCGAATCCGAAGCGCGTTAGTTTGTCGAACAGTTCCGAGCGCCCGTGCTCGCGTCGGGCGAGATAGTCCATGGCCTTTTTGCGGGCCTCTATGGGGTCTTGGAACTTATCGTCGGACATCGAGAATTGGGGTCAGAGCCCTTGGGCTCTGACCCCATCCAAGTAACTACGCTTCCTTGGCGACGGCCTCTGCGTCATCGGCAACCTGCGGCACTTCTTCCTTCTCAGGTAGCAATATCGCCCGGATATTCGCTTCGATTTCGGCGGACGTTTCCGGGTTCGCCTTCAGGTATTCGCGCACGTTCTCCTTGCCCTGGCCAATGCGATCTTCGCCGTAGCTGTACCAGGAACCGGCCTTGTCGATCAGGCCATGCTGCACACCGAGGTCAATGATCTCGCCTTCACGCGAAATACCGAAGCCGTACAGGATTTCGAACTCGGCCATTTTAAACGGCGGCGATACCTTGTTCTTGACGACTTTGACGCGCGTCTGGTTACCGATGACCTCGTCGCCTTTCTTGATGGCGCCTATACGACGAATATCGAGACGGACCGAGGCATAGAACTTGAGTGCATTACCACCGGTCGTCGTTTCGGGGCTGCCGAACATGACACCGATCTTCATACGAATCTGGTTGATGAAGATAACCATCGCGTTCGAGCGCTTGATGTTGCCGGTCAGCTTCCTGAGTGCCTGCGACATCAGGCGAGCCTGCAGACCCATATGTGAGTCACCCATCTCGCCCTCGATCTCGGCTTTCGGTGTCAAAGCCGCAACCGAATCAACAACGATGATATCGACTGCGCCTGAGCGCACGAGCATGTCGGTAATCTCGAGTGCCTGTTCGCCGGTATCGGGCTGCGACACGAGCAGTTCGTCGACGTTAACACCTAATTTCTCGGCGTAGCTTGGGTCGAGTGCGTGTTCAGCATCGACGAAGGCGGCCGTGCCGCCCGTCTTCTGTGCCTCGGCAATGATCTGCAGAGTCAGTGTCGTCTTACCTGAAGACTCGGGACCATAGACTTCGACAACCCGGCCTTTGGGTACGCCGCCGATGCCGAGGGCCACATCGAGCCCGATCGAGCCTGTCGATACCACCTCGATATCGCGAGCGGTAACACTATCGCCAAGGCGCATAACCGAGCCTTTGCCAAACTGCTTTTCGATTTGTCCCAGGGCTGCGGCGAGTGCCTTTTTACGATTGTCATCCATTGTCTAGTGCCATCCGGTTGGTGTGGTTGAAGGGGTGCTATTATTCCACAAACACCTGTACATAACTACAGTGTCGAGATGCTTTATCTATGCGGTTTCTACAGAAACTCGAAGAAAAACTCAGAAGTCTTTGACTATCGGGCGGTATATCGTGCGGCCGTGCTCGGTGATCGACTCCATGAGCTCGAAACCGGCCCACTCGATCTCCGCATTTTGCGCCAGGCCCATCGTCTCGAATGGCCGCGCATTGCGCGCCACGGTGATGTGCGGTCGATAAACGCGCTGTGCCGGCTCGACACCGGAGGCCAGTACAATGCCGTTGAGCTGCTCAACCAGGCGCTCGAGATCGGGTGGCACGCGCGGTGGCACCACAGCGGCAATCTTGGGCCGCGGCCAGAACTCGAGGCGGTCGAGGCGTACACGAAACGGCTCAAAGGTGATCGCCCGCGCCGATTCCATCAATTCGGGAATGAAGCGCACGTCAAGATCGCCGATGAACGCCAGTGTCACGTGCCACTCGCTGCGCTCCACGGCTCTTCCTTCGACGAGCTTGGTGACCGGGCTGATTGCGTCACGCAGGCGCTCCCGCTGCCGATGGTCCGGCCACAATGCAAAAAAGATACGCTTGGTATTCAAAGCCGATCCATGACGCCCTGCAGGGCATGTACGACAGTAAGCTCGCGAACCAGGTCGCGATCGCCGTCAAAATGCTGGCAGCTTGTATCCGTCCTGACTTTGCTGCCATCCCTGACGGACCACGCGAACCACACCGTCCCGACCGGCTTCTCTTTGCTGCCGCCATCAGGGCCCGCAACCCCGCTGACAGCTACCGCAATGTCGGCGCCGCTAAGATTCAGCGCGCCGTTGGCCATCTCCTCGACAACGGGCTCGCTCACCGAGCCATGCTCTTCGATAACCGGGTTCTGCACACCGAGCATCTGTTCTTTGGCGCCGTTCGAATAACTCACGATGCCATAGTGAAATACGCCAGAGGCGCCAGGAATATCGGTAATGGCTTTGGCGACCCAGCCACCCGTGCAGGACTCAGCCGTGGAAACGGCCTTGCCAGCCTCGGTCAGATCAGCAACGAGCGCCGCGGCGAGTTTCTGGATCGATTCGTGGTCAGCCATTTAGTACGGATTCGTAGAGTGCGACGTGCTTATCCGCCATCGTATCGATCGAGAACTCATTTTGCATCCGTTGTTGTCCGGCGGCGCCCATTTGTCGCCTGCGATCCTCATCCTCGATCAGTTCCTCGAGCGCACGGGTGAATGCCTCAACATCCTCGGCCGGCGTAAGGAGTCCGGTTTCCCCATCGACGACGGCCTCGGGCAACCCCCCCGCATCGAAACCCACCACCGGAACTCCGGCTGCCGCTGCCTTCAGTGTTGCCACACCCAGACCTTCAGCAAGGGCCGGATGCGCAAAGATATCAATGCACCCCATGAAATCATCCAGGTCATCGCGAAAACCCGGGAACTGCGCGATATCGCCCAGGCCCAGCGAAGCGGCCTGCGCGCGAAGCTGGTTGTTGAGATAGCCGTCGCCGAAAATGATGAGTCGAACCTGCGGATGCGTCTTCTTGAGCTCGGCAACGGCCTGCAGCAGGTAGCGATGTCCCTTGCGGGGTATCAACTGGCCCGCAGCAGCAATAACACAGGCATCAGCCGGAACCGCGAACTCCTCGCGAACCGCGCTGCAGTCCGCACAATTTGACAGCTGCTTCGTGTCCACGGCACTGCGAATCACCTCGATCCGCGCCTCATCGACATCGTGTTCGTGCAGGACACGCGCAATCGTCTCGGAAATGGCGATGATCTTTTTGAAGGGTCGGTAACGCAACGCCGCCATCAAACGCATCTCTACATTGTCCACGCGGCGTGATACGACCGCCGGAATATCCGCAAAACTCGCGGCGATTCCGCCGAGCATGTCGGCCCCGCGCCGGCTATGGCAGTGGACGATATCCGGCTGCTCGCGCTGCAGGTACTGTATGAGCCGGTACGCGAATGGCAGATCCATATCACCCGCACAAAACAGGTTTTGTACGTGGATACCGGCGCTGCGCGCGGCCGTGTCAATCCCGGAACCCGGAGGACAAACGAGTATCGACTCATGACCGCGCTCGGCAAGCGCCGAAATCAGGTAGATCACCTGCTGTGGCCCACCATAAAGATGGCGCCCTGTTTCGACATGCAGTATTTTCATGAACCGAACCATACCAAAATCGCCCGCCGGGGCGGGCGCCAACAACAAAAATGAAGGCTGAAGTAACTCCAGTTCACACGCCGATGATGCGGCAGTATCTCGCCATCAAGGCCGAGTACCCGGATATGCTCGTTTTTTATCGCATGGGCGACTTTTACGAGTTGTTCTATGACGATGCCAAGCGCGCTGCATCGCTGATGGACATTACGCTGACGTCTCGTGGCAAGTCGGGTGGCAACCCGATTCCGATGGCCGGTGTGCCCTATCACGCCATCGAGGGCTACCTCGCCAAGCTCGTGCGCAAGGGTGAGTCGGTAGCAATCTGTGAGCAGGTGGGCGACCCGGCAACGAGCAAGGGGCCGGTCGAACGCCGGGTCACGCGCATCGTGACGCCTGGCACGCTTACCGACGAGGCGTTGCTGGCCGAGACGCGCGACAACCTTGTCGCATCGGTGTTTGCAGATGGCGACGGCGTCGGCATTGCCTGGCTCGACCTGGCCGGTGGCCGTTTTCGCCTGACCGAGGTCCCTGACCTCGAAAGCATGCTCGGAGAAATCGAACGGCTGCGCCCCGCCGAGCTGATCGTTGACGAGGACCAGGCGTTTGACGGTTCATTCAGGAAGACCATTCGCGTCACCCGCCGCCCCCCCTGGCATTTCGAAATCGACAGTGCGACACGACTGCTTTGCGCGCAGTTCGGCACGCGCGACCTGAGCGGCTTCGGCTGCGATGATTTCGCACGCGGCGTTGCCGCAGCGGGCGCGCTCATGCAGTACGTCACTGACACGCAAAAGTCAGCATTGCCGCACCTGCAGTCGCTGGCCGTCGAGCGCCGCGAGGACGCGGTCATCATGGATGGGCCGACGCGCCGCAATCTCGAACTCGAGGAGTCGTTGAGCGGCCACCACGAACACACACTTGCAGGTGTCATGGATCATTGCCAGAGCCCGATGGGCTCGCGCCTGCTGCGGCGCTGGATACAACGACCGCTGCGCGATGCGACCCGGCTCAAGGCGCGATACCAGGCCATAGAGACATTCATGACGGGTGCTTCGATCACCGACCTGCAGAGCAGGATCGACGGAATCGGCGACATCGAACGAATTCTGTCCCGCGTCGCACTGCGTTCTGCGCGACCGCGAGATCTGAGACAGTTGTCCGAAGCCCTGTCGCGCTTGCCGGCACTGCGGCAACAACTGGGCGTGCTCGACTCGCCGTTGATCCACGAACTTAACGAACACATCGACGAGCACCGCCGGCAACATGAGATGCTTGCCAGGGCCATCATCGACAGCCCACCCATGCTGATCCGGGACGGCGGTGTCATTGCCGACGGCTACGACGACGAACTCGATGAATTGCGTGCTATCGCGGCGAACGCGGACCAGTACCTGCTCGAGCTCGAATCCCGCGAGAAGGAGCGCACGGGCATAGCGACCCTGAAACTGGGCTACAACCGCGTTCACGGCTACTACATCGAGATCAGCAAGGGCCAGGCCGACAAAGCGCCGGTTGAATATGTGCGGCGGCAAACACTCAAAGGTGCTGAACGCTACATCACGCCGGAACTGAAGGAATTCGAAGACAAAGTCCTTGGGGCACGCGAGCGAGCGCTGGCGCGCGAAAAACTGCTGTACGAAGGACTGCTCGACGAACTTCACGCCGTACTCGGCGAACTGCAGCTTACGGCGTCTGCACTTGCGGAGGTCGACGTACTGACCTGCCTCGCAGAACGTGCACAAAGCCTCGGACTCTGCAAACCCGAGATCGCAGACACGCCGTGCATCGAGATCAAAGGCGGCAGGCATCTCGTCGTGGAACAGGTCATCGAGACGCCATTTATCGCAAACGATGTATCGCTCGATTCATCGCAGCGACTGCTGGTCGTCACGGGCCCAAACATGGGCGGCAAATCCACCTACATGAGACAGACCGCCCTGATCGCGATACTCGCGCACATTGGCAGCTTTGTGCCGGCCGAGAGCCTGCGCATAGGTCCGATCGATCGCATCTTCACGCGCATTGGCGCATCCGATGATCTTGCTGGTGGCCGCTCTACGTTCATGGTCGAGATGACCGAGACCGCGACGATTCTGCACAACGCGACCGAGCAAAGTCTCGTCCTCATGGACGAGATCGGGCGCGGTACCAGCACCTTTGACGGCCTGTCACTTGCGTGGGCAGCCGCACATTACATGGGTGAGACGGCCAACGCTTTCACATTGTTTGCAACGCACTATTTCGAACTGACAGCACTCGCGCAGGAACTGCCGGCGTGCAGCAACGTGCATCTCGATGCCACCGAGCACGGCGGAGAACTCGTGTTCCTGCATGCGGTCAAGCCCGGTCCCGCTAACCAGAGCTACGGACTGCAAGTCGCGGCGCTGGCCGGCGTGCCCAAAGCAGTCATTCGTCGTGCGAAGGCGTACCTGAAAACACTGGAATCCATGCAGTCGAGCATTGGCGACAGCCCGCAGGGGCAATTGCCATTGACCGTCGGGGAGCCTGACGTGGAGGACCCACTGCGCGGCGCTGTCGAAACGCTTGATCCGGATGCGATGTCACCGCGCGAAGCGCTCGAGGCGCTCTACAAGCTGAAAGAGTTGTAGGAGCGCCGCAAGAACAGGGTCAGAGCCCTTGGGCTCTGACCCCTACTCGCGCAGGAACTCGCCGCGCTTGAGAAAAGCGGCTGCCTGGTCTACCACGGCAGCCGACACCAGCATGCTCTTGTGGCTGACATCCATGCAGATGTGATCCTTCGCGCCATCGAGCCGGGTTTCGGCGACAGCAACCGAGCCATCGTTGTCGCCATCGAACGTCGTTACAAGGCGGCCGAATCCATACGGCGACGTCCCTGCAATAACGCCAACGTCCCGCTCTTCGCAGACATGCGAGGCCCACTCATTGGCCACCGTATGCACCGTGCCGGCGGGCAGCGAGTTGCCGATAAAAGGTTCGGCCCAATTTTGGGTCGTTAGGAAAGCTACCGCCCTCGATCCCGTCAGTGGAGAACCAATGCAAACGACCCTGCCCGGCACTGTCTCCGGATGATTCGCCAGCATGCGCAATGCAATGACACCGCCAAGGCTGTGTCCCAACAGGTGCGCTCCGTCGAGTCGTTTCTCCGCAATAAAATCCGATAGCTTCTCTGCGTTTTCGTCGAGCGTGCCACGTACGGACGGGTAGCTGAACAAGAGCACCTGGAACCCGTACTCCTTTTCCAAACGCCGTTTGATCAGCGTCATCTCGAGACCCTGCCCCCAGATGCCGTGTATACAAATGACGGTTTTGATCGAGGTCATTCGCTGCGCGGTGCGCGGAGCCGGATTCCGGCCTCCTTCAGCTGCTCGGCCGAAACCTCTCCCGGCGCATTGGTCAGCGGACAGTGCGCCGATTGCGTCTTCGGGAATGCGATTACGTCACGAATGCTCTCGGCGCCTGCCATGAGCATGACAATGCGATCGAGGCCGAACGCGATGCCGCCGTGCGGCGGGCAGCCGAACTCGAGTGCGCGCAGCAGGAAGCCGAACTTCTCCTCGGCTTCTTCTTTGTTGATATCGAGCAGGTCAAATACAGCAGACTGGATTTCCTGATCGTGAATACGAATCGAGCCGCCACCGATTTCAGAACCGTTAAGCACCATGTCATAGGCACGTGACAAGGCGTTGCCGGCATCGGCCTTCAGAGCCTTTGCGTCGTTGATCGAAGGCGCCGTGAACGGGTGATGCAATGCGGTCCAGCGTTTGCCCGTTGCGTCCTTCTCGAACATCGGGAAATCAACAACCCACAACGGCGCCCAGCCGTCTGCTACCAGGCCGCGATCTTCGCCGAGCTTCACGCGTAGCGCGCCAAGCGCGTCATTCACGACACGGGCCTTGTCGGCACCAAAGAAAATCAGGTCACCCGTCTTCGCACCAGTGCGTTCCAGGATGCCGCTTACCGCGTCATCGGGCAGGAATTTCATGATCGGCGATTGCAACCCATCACGTCCGGCATCGACGTCATTGACCTTGATGTACGCGAGGCCCCTGGCACCGTAGCGCGCAACGAAATCGGTGTAGTTATCGATTTGTTTGCGCGACAGCTCGCTGCCCTGCGGCAGACACAGTGCCGCCACGCGGCCTTCGGGATCAGCCGCCGGGCCAGCAAACACTTTGAAGTCAACCGACTCCATGAGATCTGACACCTCGATGAGTTCGAGATCAATGCGCAGGTCCGGTTTGTCCGATCCGTAGCGCTGCATCGCCTCGGCGTAGCTCATACGCGGGAACGGTGACGGCAGATCCACGTCCAGCACCTTCTTGAACAGGTGCCGCACCATGCCTTCCATCTCACCCGTCACATCGGCTTCGTCGACGAAGCTCATCTCGATATCGAGCTGCGTGAATTCGGGTTGCCGGTCCGCGCGCAAATCCTCATCCCGGAAACAGCGCACGATCTGGTAATAGCGATCGAGGCCGGACATCATCAGCAGCTGTTTGAAAATCTGCGGCGACTGCGGCAACGCAAAGAACTTGCCTGGATGCGTGCGGCTCGGCACGACGTAGTCACGCGCGCCTTCGGGTGTTGCGCGCGTCAGCATCGGCGTTTCCACATCGACGAATCCGTCGCCATCGAGAAACTCACGCATCGCCATGGTCACTTTGTGGCGCAGACGCAGGTTATTGAGCATGCCTTCGCGGCGCAGGTCGAGATAGCGGTACTTCAGGCGCAGCTCTTCATTGGCCTGTTCGTCGTGATGAAACGGCGGCGTTTCTGAGCGGTTCAGAACCTTGAGTTCGTGGGCCAGCACTTCGACCCGGCCTGTCTTCATGTTCGGATTGATCGTGCCTTCCGGACGCTCGCGTACAAGGCCCTTGACCGCCAGCACGTACTCGCTGCGAATTCGCTCAGCCGCAGCGAAGATATCGGCCCGATCGGGGTCGAAAACCACCTGCAACAAACCCTCGCGATCGCGCAGGTCGATGAATATGACACCGCCATGGTCGCGGCGTCGATGCACCCAGCCGCAAATCTCGACCTCCTGGCCGATCAGTGTGTCGTCAACTTGTCCGCAATAATGGCTGCGCATGGCTTTGGGCCCTGAAAAAAGAGGCGGAATGGTACGACCTGCCGCCCGCACAGGCAAGCAGGATTGCTACGTATCTCCCTCGGGCATCTTGAGGGGTAGTTCGGCCGTCTGTTGCTTGTTCCACTTCGGTACGACAACGCCCAGCGACATGACCAGTTTTACGGCTTCTTCGACTTCCATGTCGAGCTCGATCGTGTCCTTTTTCGGCACGATGATGATGAAACCGGACGTCGGATTTGGCGTGGTCGGGACGAAACATGCAACGACATCCTGACCGGTGCGCGCCTGGATCTCACCGACCTCCGTCGCGGTCTGAAACGTCAGCGTGTACAGGCCCTTGCGGGGGTATTCGACCAGTAGCACCTTACTGAAGGCCACATCTGAATCAGAAAACACGATCTCGGCAAAGTTCTTCGAGGCGGAGTAAATTGACCGCACAAACGGAATACGTTCGAGGAGTGCCTCCCAGCCACCGACCACTTTTCGGCCCACGAGATTCGCCGTGAGCACGCCAGTCACAAAGATCAATACGACGGTCAGTATGACACCAAGCCCCGGCAACGGCGCGCCCCACCAATGCTCAGGCCTGAGGTTGTCCGGCAGCAGGCCTATCGAATCGTCCATGACTCCGCCAAGGAATTTGACGAGTATGAACGTCACGTAGAGCGGCATCCAGACCAGCAGGCCGGCAATCAGGTAACGACGCAGACGTTTCATCATAGCGGCGTCAGGCCGTGTTCTTCGACTTGTCCGCAGACTTGCCGCCCTTATCGTCAGACTTTGGTTTGGGTTTGGACGATTCCTTTTCGCCGTGCAGGTTGCGCTGATTGTCCTTCTTGAAGTCGGTCTCGTACCAGCCCTGGCCCTTGAGACGGAAGCGTGGCGCAGACAGCAGGCGCTTCAGCGCCGGCTTGCCACAGTTCGGGCAATCCACAAGCGGCGCGTCCGCAATTTTCTGCAGCGCATCCAGCGTGTGATCGCATTCTTTACAGGCGTATGCGTAGATCGGCATGCGTCGTACTCCTCAAGGTCGGCGCATTATGCCGCGTTTTGGAAATCGAGGCGATCATCCTCGACGCCGACCTCGATGACATCACCAGGCTTGAACTTGCCAGTCAGGATCTCCTGCGCCAGCGGATTCTCTACCTGTTGCTGAATAGCACGCCTCAGTGGGCGGGCACCGTAAACAGGGTCAAAACCTGCCTCGGCCAGCTTGTCGCGGGCCGCTTCGGACAGGTGAATGCGCATATCGCGATCGGCCAGCCGATCGTGCAGGTAGCTGAGCTGGATGTCGACGATCAGGCGAATGTGCTCGCGAGTCAGCGGATGGAAGACCACGACGTCATCGACACGGTTGATGAATTCGGGGCGGAAATGCGTTGCGACGACGTCCATTACGGCCGCCTTCATCTGTTCGTACTGCTCCTCGCCAGCCATCTCCTGGATCATCTGTGATCCGAGGTTCGAGGTCATGACGATCACCGTATTGCGGAAATCCACGGTGCGGCCCTGGCCATCCGTCAGGCGTCCGTCGTCGAGGACCTGCAGCAATACGTTGAAGACATCCGGATGCGCTTTCTCGACCTCGTCGAGCAGGATGACCGAATAAGGCCGGCGCCGAACCGCCTCTGTCAGGTAGCCGCCTTCCTCGTAACCCACATAGCCTGGCGGCGCACCGATAAGACGTGCGACCGAATGCTTCTCCATGAACTCCGACATGTCGAGGCGCACCATCGCATCGTCCGTGTCGAACATGAAATGCGCGAGCGCCTTGGTGAGCTCGGTCTTACCGACACCGGTCGGACCGAGGAACAGGAACGAACCAATCGGGCGGCGCGGGTCCGACAAGCCGGCCCGTGAGCGCCGAATGGCGTTCGCGACCGCGACGACGGCTTCGTTCTGGCCGACAACGCGTTTCTCCACGACGGACTCCATCTCGAGCAACTTTTCTTTCTCGCCCTCGAGCATCTTGGACACCGGGATACCGGTCCATTTCGAGACGATCTCCGCAACCTCTTCTTCGGTTACGTTATTGCGCAGCAGAGTCATTTCCTGGCCTTCAGCCTGCATCGCTTCCTCGAGTTGTTTCTCGAGCTCGGGGATGCGGCCGTACTGCAGTTCGGACATGCGCGCCAGGTCGTTGGCACGATGTGCAGTTTCCAGCTCGAGACGCGCACGCTCGAGCTCTTCCTTGATATGTGCGGCACCCTGCATCGCAGCCTTCTCGGCTTTCCAGATTTCCTCGAGATCGGCAAACTCCTTCTCAAGCTCGACGAGTTGCGTCTCGATATCTTCAAGGCGTTTACGCGACGCGTCGTCGGATTCCTTCTTGAGCGCTTCGCGCTCGATCTTGAGCTGAATGATGCGGCGCTCGAGCCTGTCCATCGCTTCGGGTTTCGAATCGATCTCGATCCGAATGCGCGACGCGGCCTCATCAATCAGGTCGATGGCCTTGTCGGGCAGCTGGCGATCGCTGATATAGCGATGCGACAGCGTGGCCGCAGCAACGATAGCCGGGTCGGTGATTTCAACGCCGTGGTGCACTTCGTAGCGTTCCTTGAGCCCACGCAGAATCGCGATCGTGTCCTCGACTGTTGGCTCCTCTATCAGCACCTTCTGAAAGCGCCGCTCGAGGGCTGCGTCTTTCTCGAGATACTTGCGGTATTCATCGAGCGTTGTGGCACCGACGCAATGCAACTCACCACGTGCAAGTGCCGGCTTGAGCATGTTGCCGGCATCCATGGAGCCTTCTGCCTTGCCAGCGCCAACCATCGTGTGCAGTTCGTCGATGAACAGGATGATCTGGCCTTCCTGCTTGGCGAGGTCACTCAGCACCGCTTTCAGGCGTTCCTCGAACTCACCGCGGAATTTTGCGCCGGCAATCAGCGAGCCCATGTCGAGTGACAAAATGCGCTTGCCGCGCAGCCCTTCCGGCACTTCATTGTTGATGATGCGCTGGGCAAGTCCTTCGATAATGGCGGTCTTGCCGACGCCTGGCTCACCAATCAGGACCGGGTTGTTCTTCGTGCGCCGCTGCAGAATCTGGATCGTGCGCCGAATTTCGTCGTCACGACCCACGATCGGATCCAGTTTGCCCTGTTCGGCACGCTCGGTCAGATCAATGGTGTACTTCTCCAGTGCCTGTCGCGAGTCCTCGGCGTTCGGATCATTGACCTGCTGACCACCGCGCAGGTCATCGATTGCCTTATCAATCGCACCCTGAACAGCCCCGGCCTGCTCCATGATCGGTTTGAGCGGCGACGACCCATCCATTGCCGCAAGCACGAACAGCTCGCTTGAGATGTACTGATCATCGCGCTTCTGCGCGAGCTTATCGGTCAGGTTGAAAAGCCGGGTCAGCGCGTTGCCGATATGCACGTCGCCACCGGAACCTTCCACTTTCGGTAGCCGGTCGACAGCATCGCCAAGCTGTGAACGCAACAGGTTGATGTTTACGCCCGACTTCGTCAGCAGACCGCGCACTGTGCCACCCTGCTGGTCGAGCAGCGCCACCATCACGTGAGCCGGCTCGATAAACTGGTGATCCTGGCCTACCGCCAGCGACTGCGCGTCGGCCAGCGCCATCTGGAACTTGCTGGTCAGTTTGTCCATTCGCATTGCAAAACCTCGTACCGGTACCCGGTATCAATAACTGGTCTTGAAATTGCGGTGAGCGCTGGTTTTTCAAGGCCTGTGGATAAAGCTCAGCAGCCGGCCGGTCTCGCCGTCACGGCGATAGGAGTAGAACCGCTCCGGGTCTGCGTGGGTACACAGACCACCGCCATAAACTGCGGATACACCCATCTCATGCAGCATTGCCGTCGCCAGGCCATACAGATCAGCCTGCAGGCGGCCGCGCTCGTTGGGCTCGAACCACGCGTCTATGTCGCCCAAGGCAGCAAATCTCTCGCGAACCTCTGTGCCGACCTCGAATGCCGGCTGTGAGATCGCGGGTCCGAACCAGGCCATTACGTCCCGCGCAGGTGTCCTCATCGCCTCCAGCGTGGCGCCGATAATCCCGGCCGCAAGACCGCGCCAACCCGCATGAACCGCCGCGATCTCGCTGCCATCGGACGCGCACAGAAGGATCGGCAGGCAATCGGCCGTCTTCACGACGCACAGGCTGCCGGGTTGATCAGAAATAATGGCATCTGCATCCGGCGCACCATTGTCGAAATCGGATGACCCCCAGCGAACAACCTGCGTGCCGTGTACCTGGTTCAGCCATTGTGGTTCGGCGGGCAATTCGAACTGGCTGTCGCGCAACGTCGTGCCAGCTGTGATCCCGACCGGTGCTGGCCAATCCGCAGCTATCCAATCCCTACTCACTCGCAGTCCTCACGCAGCACCGCAAGCAGGCTTTCGAAATCTTCCGGCAGCGCCGCTTCGATGCTCAGCACCTCGCCACTCTCCGGATGGGCAAACTCGAGCTTCGCCGCATGCAGCGCCTGACGCTTGAATCGACGCAACGTTGACACCAGTTGCTCGCCTGCGCCTTTCGGCAATGCCAGGCGCCCGCCGTAAACAGGATCACCGAGCAACGAATGCCGGCGGTGTGCAAAGTGCACGCGAATCTGGTGGGTGCGACCTGTATCGAGCTTGACACTTATATAGGTGTGCGCCGCGAATCGCTCGCGAACGGTGTAATGCGTGACCGCCGGTCTACCATCGTCGCGGACGCACATGCGCTTGCGGTCAGTGCGATGCCGTCCGATGGCCTCATCGATAGTGCCGCCGCCGGTCAGAACGCCGTTGCAGATGGCCAGGTAGTGACGCGATATATCGCGATCGGCCAGCAATCGGACCAGGGCGGTATGCGCGGGCAAAGTCTTCGCGATGAGTAGCAGGCCGGTCGTATCCTTGTCCAGTCGATGCACGATTCCCGCGCGCGGAATAGCCTCGAGTTGCGGCGCGTGATTCAACAAGCCATTCATCAGCGTGCCACTGCTGTTGCCCGCGCCCGGATGTACGACGAGGCCGGCTGGCTTATTGATGACCATCAGCAAGTCGTCTTCATGCACGACATCCAGCGTCATTGGCTCCGCTGCCGCTGCGACAACCACTTCCGGTTGCGCGCTTAGCGTCACGACCTCGCCACCGAGCACTGGGTCGCGAGGCCTCGGACTCAGGCCATCCACGACGATGGCACCGTCGAGCAACCATGTCTTGAGGCGACTGCGCGAATATTCCGGAAACAACTGCGCCAGTGCCCGGTCTAATCGCTGACCAGCCAGTTCCTCGGGGATCGTCCTGATTGTGGGTTCCACGTTCATTGCGGGCCTAAGTCTACGGTATACTCGCCGACTTGGCCGAGCCCGGCACACAGTCACAAGTAAATATCGCGACATGATCATAGCCAGAATAACCTCCAGACTGCCTTCGCGCGCGCAATTGCGCACTGCGATTGTTCTCGCCACATTCGGCCTTTTTGCCGCTTGCGCGAATAACGATGAGCAGGAAACAATCATCAACGATGTCACCGAAGCCTATGAGTCCGCCCAGACATCGGTCTCACGCGGCAACTACCGGCGCGGCATTCAGATTTACGAGGCGATCCAGGCACGCTACCCGTTTAGCGACCTGAGTCGGCAACTCCAGCTCGACCTGATGTATGCGTATTACAAAGCGGGCATGCAGGAGCAAGCCGTCGAGGC
>Ga0316194_10001671_pt1 | contig 15341 bp, 13 predicted proteins | sample CroRivsedime1_MG_FD_204936 | JGI IMG/M metagenome (GOLD analysis project Ga0316194, IMG submission 204936) | Coastal sediment microbial communities from Maine, United States - Cross River sediment 1 | ecosystem: Environmental > Aquatic > Marine > Coastal > Sediment | place: USA: Maine...
ACTGGTTGACTATGTAAATTATAGTCATAATTTTAGAATGTTACGATTGCTAAAACATGAAGTGTCCAATTATTTTGCAAATATGGGGTAAATTCATATTTACAACCATTTAACCAATCAACTAATCAACCAATCAATGATATCTATAGTTCAGCCACCAAGACACGAAGCCACAAAAGTTGAACTTTTTCTTCTCATTATAACAAGATAAAGCGAAGCGATTCCATCATTCGTCACTCGTCATTCGTCATTCGTTACCACTTCCGCATTCCACCTTCCCACTTCTAAATGACCCCCTTTGCATTGAGATCGGCAAGCGTTTCGTCGGAATATCCCAGCCTGCGGCCGTATATTTCCTGATTGTTCTCACCGAAACGGGGCGGAAACGAGAGTCGGCGATTCGAGGCCGCCAAAAAAGGCGTCATGTTCGGCGGCGGTGCCAGGGTAATATCCATCCCAGAAACCGGATCCCGGGCATACAAAAGCCTTTTCTCGACGAGCGGATCGGCGATCACCTCCCTTACGGTTTGAATTTTGCTGACGGGAACTGTAATTGAGGTGAACAGCTCGATCAATTCCTCCGAGGAATAATTTTTGGTGATGGCATTGATGGCGGCGTTGAGGTTTTTCACGTCCCCGATGCGGCCAGCATTTTTTTCGTAGGCAGGCCTAGCCAGAGATTTAAATATCTCCTGGGACACCACGGCTTTCCATTGGCGATCGTTGCCGACTGCCAAATATACATAACCATTGCTGGTTTGATACACGGAAACCGGGCAGAAAAATTCATGGGTATTACCGCGACGGGAGATGGTTTTATCAAAACTGGCGGTCAAGGTAATGGGAACCGTCAGCCAGGATAACGTCGATTCAAACATGGCCATATCGATACGACTTCCTTTACCGGTGGCCTGGCGTTTGTAGAGGGCCTTCATCACCAGTCCGTAAGCATGCTCGCTGGTACCCATATCCGGCAGCGGGATTCCCACAACCTGGGGATCACCGCCGGCTTCCCCGGTAAGTTCCATTAACCCCCCCCGGGCCTGCAATATCGGATCATAGGCGCCCTCATTGCTGTCCGGACCAAAGCCGGTAACTCCCAACCAAATAATGTCCGACCTCAACGATTTGAGGCTATCATAATCGATACCCAGTTTTTTATAGTTCTTTGGCAGCTGGTTGGTGGCAAAAATATCAACTTTCAGTTCCCGAATGAGACTCCGGAATATTTTCTGACCTTCCGCCTCCGCCAGGTTCAGGGTCAGGTCTTTCTTACCGGCATTTATGCACAAAAAATAAGCGTTCATTCGCTCTTCGGACAGCACATTCTCCCCGATCATTCGGTTGGGGTCGCCATAAACCGGATGCTCCAGTCGAATCACCTGCATTCCATCCTGGGCCAATCTAAATGTCAAATAGGGTAAAACGGTTGCCTGCTCGAGGGATAAAACGGTAAGGTCTTTGAATAGCTCCATCGATTTTCTCCGTTTGAATTCGCTGGATTTTATCAGATCAGGCGCGCACAAGGGCCGTGCCGCAACGGACGAAAGATTAATTATTGTATACGGTATACAAAGAACAGATGTCAAGAATTGTTTTTTGAAAGCGGTGGGTTGCGATCTAATAGATCGCGTCCAGGAAGGTCAAAAATCCTCGGCATACCGGAGGTAGGGTGATGAAAATCACGCATAAGGTGGCTCTTAACTTTCATCTCATTTTTATTCCGTTAAATCAGCTTTTTTAGGCAATTTTAGATTTTGGATTTTAGATTGCGGATTTGTTGTATCGCTTTGCTCTGTCGTTTTTTATTAAATCGACCCGCCTTTAATGGGCCATATGGCATATGTTACAGTAGATTACAACATGTGACATACGGCGCTATCGGGGGCGGACCTTAAATCCAAATTCTGAAATCCAAAATCCAAAATTTATAATGGTGTTAACTACTTTGATATAAAGCGATAGCACGAAAATTGAACAATCAGGATACTGGATGCTGGAAAAAGGCCATCACATCACAAATCCTTGAGTCCCTTGTAGTCGATGGCTTCAGCATAATTCATCAGGTCTTCTTTGTCGATTGAATTACCCTTGATGGAAACGATATAACTTTTATCAACCATGACATTTGCTTCCCCACGCCTGCTGTCGGGATCATATTTCACCATGGCTTTATTGCGCTTAATTTTCTGGAGCTTCCCGCCCTGGGCACCGGCATAGGCCGGGTTGAACATGGCCATCATTCCCTGCATCATGGGCGAATCGGCCATAATGTTAATGGTAATGTTTTTCCTACCCTGGTTTCCAGTGCCGGGCTTCGAATACTTTTTTTCGACACCCGACATTCCTCCCATCATGCCCATACTCTGAGTTTTCGCTGTTTTAGACTCCCAGCCCGGCAAGGGCTCCGGCAAAAACTTCATGATGTTTTCACTTCTAAGCTGTTGAATGAGCTGTTTGGCATAATCCAGGCTCTCGGCTGCTTCACCATATTCCTTTTCTTTGTATGCCTCGATGGCTTCGGTCATGGCTTCCAATATCTCGTCCGCGCAAGCGGGGATGGCTCCCCAAGAAACGACGATCAATAGTACCGGTAGAATAAATAATTTTTTCAACATGTTTTCCTCCTTTACTTGGTTGCTTTATATTTTCTGTTATGATCGTTCAGAGTTCGCCGTCACCCAAACAGGCTAGTTCACTAGAATAATTGAACAAGCTTCAATTATCACAGGCGGCCGAATAGTTCAACCGGTGTTGTGTGATTTCTGCAACCTGGATTGAGCGGTTTCAGAGTTCAACGTTTCGGTTTTTAAAGACCCAAACAGCTCGTATCGAAAGGATCGTGTCTTCATCTGGTTATAAACCTGTTTCATTCAACAGGACACGCAGGGGATTAACACGATAACGATAATTTTGGTTTAACCGGGATATCTGCCGTGTTCCTGGAATAAATTGTCGCTGCAGCGTTAGAATTCGAGATTTTATTTCTCGGATGAGATAGAATTTTAAAATCGGTAGGTTAGGCTGGTTGATGTAACTTCTCAATAGATTCTGGTGATGCCGCGCAATTTCCTCCGAAATTGGTTGACTTCATGTAAATCGATTTTCACTATAGCCTATTGAGAAGTTACGGGTTGATCAGCTGATAAAGCCAACTGCTGTGCAAGCCGATGGCCTCTTCCGGACAGGTTTCGTGGCAGCAGTAGCAACGGATACATTTGTCATCTTCGATGAAAGCCCGTTCATTAACAAAGCTGATGGCCTCCATGGGACAGCCTTCAATGCAAGTACCGCAAGCAATGCATCTTTCCCAAATCACCCGAGGCCGTACCGTAAACGCATCTTTGAATAAAGGTTCCAGAAGACGCTGATACCACGGCATCCGGTCCAATCCAAGATTTCCGGCGGATACCCGGGTCCGCTTAAAATCCGGCACTTTCACGTCGGCCAGGTCTGCCCCGATGACCTCAATATCTTCCAGTCGGTTGGGCTTGAGAGCCCTTCGTTCAGCCTCCATAATCACAGGATTTTCGGTCCGTTTAAGACCCATTATTTCGGTTGCCACCACATCCAGCGCCAAAGGATTTTCGGAACCGATGAGCAAGCCGACAGACCGTGGATCTCCGGTTCCCGGGCCATCACCTTCCATGGCCAAAACAGCGTCCATGATGGTCAACCGAGGGGAAACGTATTGAGCCAGATCCAGCAGCATACCGGTAAATCGTTGCATATCATGAAGTTTTGCATGGTAGCCGGTCTTGGCAAGCCCGGGAATCACGCCGAAAATATTTTTAATCGCGCCGGTCATAACGGTAAACAGGTGGGTCTTCATTTTACACAGGTTAAAAACCGCATCTGCTTCATAAACCGGAGTAATAATGTCAAAATGTTTGGTAAGAATACCTTCAGCGAAAGATACCGGCCTGGAAGATGTATCCCAATTGACCGAAATACCGGCCTGATTGGCGGCTTGATGCATACGGTTGGTGTGATAGATCATGTCCAGGGTTTTGCGGGTATAGCGGTAGCCCCCACCGGGCGAGTCGGCGATGACGGGAACCGCGCCGGTTTCTCTGGCCAGCCTGCCGACGGCGGCCACCACCGACGGATGGGTGGAAACCGCCTCTGCTGGTCTGGCCTCACGCAGGAGGTTAACCTTAAGCACGATTTTCTCGCCCTGTTTGGCAAAACGCCCCATGCCGCCCATCAGATCTATCAAGACGCCAAGCTTGTCCTCGACATTATCGTAATCTTTGCATCGAACAATATAGACCTTATTTTCCATAATTCAGACCTCGCCACTCAGCTTGGAAAAATTGCGGTGACAGCCTAATTGTTGTGGGGTTGCATAAATATTGGACATGTATCTACTTCAGGCATTTCATACTTTAGTAATATACACTCTGTTCACCTGTCAAGGAAATTGAAATATCAAAATAAACCTTGCCACCCGGTAAACAAGCTTCTATTATCGTCACTGAAAGCAAAGAGAATTCCCTAACGTTGCAAAAATCGGAGGGCTTCAGAGCCAAGGCGTCAAGGTTGAAATTGTAGTCGCTTACATTGATTTCTTGACAACACAGGATCTGAAGTCCTCCGGCTTTCCCGTAGGGTAAAGAACATGGCAAAATAGACACAAACCTTAATTATTCACCAAATGGGATAACCAGGAAATTATGCTACCACTATGACATTGGTTATGATAACAGACCATTAGCCATTATTTACCATGTTGTTTATGCAAATTAGGGGAGTACTCTCCCGAGAAACCCATTATGAAAATTACCCAAGCAACTTACTGGACTGAGAGGCTGGCATTGACCCGGCCGTATACCATCGCCTATGAGCACATCGATTCGGTGCAAAACCTTTTCGTTCAGCTAAAGACCGACGATGGGGCGATTGGTTTGGGCGTCGCCTCTCCAGCCGAGGAGGTGACCGGTGAGGGCGTGCAGAAGTGTCGGCAGGCTCTGGCCGACAACCTCGAAAATTTGTTGCCCGGAACCGATATTCGATATTTAAAAACACGCCTGCGAGATATGGAAAGCGCCATGCCGGGTGCGCCGGCTGCCCGGGCGGCTATTGACATGGCCCTGCATGATTTATGGGCCAAACATCACGGGCTGCCCCTGGTCGAATTGCTGGGCCGGGTCCACCGCTCACTGCCGACCTCCATTACTATCGGAATTGGGTCCGTCGAAGAATCCATTGAAGATGCCGCAGAGTATATAGGTCGCGGTTTCCGGATACTCAAAGTCAAAATCGGGCGATCGATGGAGGAAGATGTGGAACGTCTGCACCTCATCCGGCAGAAAACGGGCCGGGAAATCATCATCCGGGTGGATGCCAATCAGGGCTATTCGGTCGATCAATTCAAAAATTTTCTCAAACAAACCGCCTCTCTGGCGCTGGAATTGATTGAACAGCCGTTGGCAGCCAGCGACCTTGCCGGAATGCGTCGTCTGCCCGAAGCGGTCAGAAAAAAGGTGGCCGCCGATGAGAGCCTGCTGGATGCCCGGGATCTACTTGCCTGGCTGGGGCCTCCCCAGCCTTTCGGCATCTGCAATATCAAACTTATGAAGTGCGGTGGGATCGCTCCAGCCATGCAGATTGCCGAGCTTGCACACCTTGCAGGTATCGATCTCATGTGGGGCTGCATGGATGAAAGCATTGTCGGTATTGCCGCGGCCCTGCATGCCGCCCTGGCTTCGCCGGCCACCCGTTACCTGGACCTCGACGGCCACCTGGATCTCGCGCGGGATCTGGTAACAGGCGGCTTAGTGATGAAAAATGGTGAACTCGGCCTAACCGATAACCCTGGATTGGGGGTTGAATTAAGGTGATGAAGATCATTCACAACGTGGATTTAATTTTCATCCGGTCTTTATTCCGTTAAAACAACTTTTAGTAGCAATTTTGGATTGTGGATTTTGGATTGCGGATTTGTTGTATCGCTGCGCTCTATCTGTTTATATTAAATTGACAGAATACCTTAAATCCAAAATCTAAAATCCCAAATCCCCAATCTATGAGGAATAAAAGTGGGATCGATTGTCAAAAGAAACATAGCGATAGAACGCATGATTTTCACCATCCCAGGACAAAGGTAATCGGAAATTCACTGAATGAAGGACACAGCACTGATTCTGACAAACGGGCGGCTTGCCACGGCCGATGCCAAGACTGCTCACGGACTGATACGGGGAACTGAGCGCTTCAACCTTGTCGGTGTCATCGACCGAATCAGTTGCGGAAAAGATGCGGGTCAAATCGTTGACGGCCGTCCCAGGAACATACCGGTTTTTGAATCCATTGGCACATTCCTGGAGCATCACCGACAAAAACCAGACTACTGCATCATCGGGGTGGCGTTGAGTGGTGGCAGGCTGCCCGAAGATTGGAACGATATTCTGCTGGATGTCCTGAACGCCGGGATAGGCATTATCGGTACCATGCACCATTTATTAAGTGAGAAACCGATATTGCGCGCAGCCGCCCGTAAAAATGGTGTGGAGATTATTGATCTGCGTAAACCAAAACCCATTGACCAGCTACATTTCTGGAGTGGTGAGATTCTTAAGGTCCGTGCGGCTAAAATTGCTGTCCTGGGGATGGATTGCGCCATCGGAAAAAGAACCACCGCCCGTATCATCACAGAAATGTGCCGGCAGGAGGGGATCCGGACCGAAATGATTTATACCGGCCAGACCGGCTGGCTGCAGGGGTACCAGCATGGGTTTATTTTTGATGCCACCCTCAATGATTTTGTCAGCGGTGAGCTCGAACATGCAGTGGTGGAATGTGATCACCAGTCCTCACCGGACCTGATTTTAATCGAAGGACAATCCGGATTGAGAAATCCATCCGGACCTTGCGGCTCTGAAATTATTGTTTCAGCGAATGTAAAAGGCGTTATACTGCAGCACGCACCCTTCCGGAAACACTACGAGGACCTTGAGCATCTAAACTGCCTGATGCCCGAGGTCAAAGACGAAATTGAACTGATCCGGATGTACGGCGCACAAACCCTGGCCGTCGCATTGAACGGCGAAGGGGGAACTGACGAGGAGCTTTCCGATTACCGGCAAGACCTTGCCCAACGACTCCAGCTTCCCGTCGTATGTCCGCTGTACGAAGGGACGGCCGACCTGCTGCCGGTCATACGACGGTTCATCTCGCAGCAACATCACCAATGCTGATATAGGCGCGTGGACTGCACTCTATGATGGCGTCTGGCAGGCTGTTGATGATACGGCGTCAAGAGTGAAAGACCGAAAAGCTTTAATAGGCATGACCGATGGCGAAACGGTCCTGTGCGCCACTGCGCGGGAAATCTAGCATGGCTGGACCGTGCATGAATTCAAGGAAAGATTCCAAAGCAGTCATTGTTTGTGTCTTTGTGCCTTTGCCTGCCCAGTGAAATATTTATCCCGTTGAATTTTGCAAGTGATAACTCTATAGTAAATAACAAAGAGACAGCTATTCAATTGGGCCGTAGTCCATTTCACCGGGGTGGCGATTCTATCCGGATATCCGGATTGGGTATCTATCATCCGGAGTAGTTGAACCATGGATACCATCTTAAAAAAAATATTCGAAGGCACCGCCACCGAAACAGGAAAAGGATTTTTTAGCGCGTTGGTAAAAAATCTGGCCCTGGCACTGGATGTTCCGGCAGCCTGGGTGACCGAGAACGTTGACAAATCTCGCCAATTCCTGGTGCTGGCCTTCTGGCTAGACGGTAAATTAACGGAGAACTGGGAATTAAAGGCCGAAGGAACCCCTTGCGAGGCGGTGTTGGTTGAAGGACGTATGGTGCAAGTGCCCGATAACATCGAAGAAGTATTCCCGAATGATCCGGATTTGGGGCCGATGGGCATCGAAAGCTACGTTGGGGTGCCATTTAAGGACAAGGACGGTCATGTCCTCGGCCACTTGGCGGTATTCGATCGTCGACCCATGCCCGAATCTGAAGAAAAATTAGCCATCATTCGAATCTTCGCTGCCCGGGCGGCATCCGAGCTGCGCCGTATCCGGGCCGAAGCGCTGGTGCGCGAAAGAGAAGAAAAACTTTCCCGCCTGCTGAACAGTGCGCCGGATGCCATCGTGGAACTGGACAAGGACCTGAACGTCACCCTCTTGAATTCAGCGGCTGAAAATGCCTTCCGGGTGAATGCCCAAGAAATATTGGGGCGCCACTTCTCCGACTTTATGTCCCAGGACACGTTTTCCCATCTACGCAATCTGACCCAGGAACTGTCCACTGGCAAGAAAGGATCTGCTCATAGATGGGTCCCGGAAATTCTCACGGCCGTTTGTACTGACGGATCGACTTTTCCGGCCGAGGCCACGCTGTCACGCTCCGGCAATCGTGGCCGGATCTCCTATACATTAATCTTACGAAACATCAACGACCGGCTGGCCGCAGAGGAAAAAATACACACACTGAGCATCGAGACCGAGCACCTAAGGGAGGAGATCCGGGCTCTGGGTAATTTTGACAATATCATCGGCACCAGCATCCCGCTCATGAAAGTCCTCAATGATGTGGATCAGGTGGCCCCAACCAACGCCACTGTCCTGATTCACGGGGAGACCGGCACGGGAAAGGAGTTGATTGCCTGGGCCATTCACGAAGCCAGTCAAAAACGGGAGCGTTCGCTGGTCAAGGTAAATTGTGCGGCCATTCCGGCAGGTCTCATGGAGAGCGAATTTTTCGGCCATGAAAAAGGTGCCTTTACCGGCGCCACCCAAAAGCGGGTGGGACGCTTTGCCCTGGCCGACGGCGGTACCATATTCCTGGACGAGGTCGCGGAACTGCCGGCCGATCTTCAGGCCAAACTGTTGCGGGTGTTGCAGGAAGGCGAGTACGAACCTGTGGGGAGTTCCCGGACGCTCAAAGTGAATGTACGGGTGATCGCCGCTACCAACCGCGACCTTCAAAAAGCCGTTGACGAAGGAAATTTCAGGCAAGATCTCTATTACCGCCTGAACGTGTTTCCGATTCAACTCCCACCGCTGCGCGAACGCGGGGACGATGTCGTCCTGCTATCCCAGGCATTTGTTGAAAAATTGACCCGTCAATTGGGCCGCACCATCACGCCCCTCTCGCGGGAAGACATCATCCGCTTAAAAAGCTATCCTTGGCCCGGAAATATCAGGGAACTGCAAAACGTCATCGAACGGGCCGTGATCACCGCCCGCCAGGGCCGTCTGAATCTCGACCGCGCCCTACCCGAAACCGCCGAAGCTTCGGAAAGCCCCCAAGCGGCCGAAGCCTCCTCCGATGATATTCCGATCCAGACCGCTGCCCAAATACAAGAGTTGGAGCGGGAAAACCTGATCCGCGCCTTGAAAGCCACCGACGGGCGAATTTCCGGCAAAAAAGGCGCTGCCAAACTTCTGGGCCTGCCGCCCTCCACCCTGAATTCTCGCCTCAAAACGCTGGGACTGAAACGGTCTCTTTGAAAAAATTGCGAAATTTCGTTAATTAGCGAGATATCGCCATCCATTTCAGCGAGATATCACTATCCGCTCTGAAATTCAGTTCGCAATCTCCCACCGAATTAAGCACCTATCTTATTGATATTTTTATATTTTATAGCCGTTCTCTCCACCTGGCACAGTGTGTGCTAATGTCTATATCCAACTACCCGAAAAGATGCCAATCATTTTTTCGAATCGTTTTAAGGGCAAATCGCCCGCAAATCAAACTGAAAGGATTTTGAAAATGGATACTGCAATAAATATCACCGAGGAATTTAATCTCCGGCAGCGTGACCAATTCATGGAGCGCATGATCCAGTCGACGAGCGGATATTTCGATATACTGACGATCTATCTGGGCGAGCGCCTTGGGCTATACCGGGCGCTGGACAAACAAAAAACACTGACATCCGAAGAATTGGCCGCCCGTACCGGAACCTACGAACGCTATATCCGGGAGTGGCTGGAACAGCAAACCGTGGCCGGGATCATTGAGGTTATCGATCCTGCTGCCTCACCTCAAAAACGGCGCTATCACCTGCCCGCCGGACATGCCGAAGTCCTCCTGGACCGGGACAGCGTCAACCACCTGGCACCCATGGTCCGACTGCTGGTGGGAATCGGCCGTCCCCTGCCGACCCTTGTTGAGGCCTTCCGTACCGGCCAGGGAGTGCCCTGGGACGCCTATGGCGAGGATTCTCGGCAAGGCGTGGCCGAATTGAATCGACCTCTATTCCTCCATCAATTGGGTCAGGAGTATCTGCCGATTGTCAAGGATGTCCATCGTCGGCTGCAGGCCGATCCACCCGCCCGGGTGGCGGACATGGGATGCGGCCTGGGCTGGTCCGGTATCGGCATGGCCAAGGCCTATCCCAAAATCAGGGTGGACGGTTTCGACTTGGACCCCGCCTCCATTGAGACTGCCCGCGTCAATGCCAAAGAGGCCTACCTGGAAGATCGCGTCCGGTTTTATGTTCGCGATGCCGGTGATCCATCCTTGAAAGGAAAATATGATTTGGTTACGGCCTTCGAGTGTATTCACGACATGGCCGACCCGGTGGCGGCGCTAAAGACCATGCTTGACTTGGCGGGTTCGGATGGCAGCGTCATCATCATGGATGAGCGCACCGCTGAAACATTTACACCCCAGGGTAATGAAATTGAAGCGCTGTTATACGGCTTTAGTATTCTGACATGTCTACCCGCCGGAATGGCGGAAAAACCGTCGGTGGAAACCGGCACGGTCATGCGACCCGATACCCTTCGCCGTTATGCCGCGGAGGCCGGATTCTGCGATGTCGAGATCCTGCCCATTGACAACTTTTTCTTCCGTTTCTATCGCTTAAAAACAGTATGCGGATGATGTTCTACGATTTCGGTGAAATTCCGGGAGACAAGACCATCATCAGCGAAGGCTACGAACTGGTTGACTTCAACGTCGCAGTCAAACGAGCCATTACCGGAGGCACCGGAAAGTACTTGTTTGCCCGTGGAGAAGCAAAACAAGCGCTTCTCGGTTTCAACGAGTCAATGGGCGTCAGTCTTCGCTTTAGGCTTAAAGTAAAGTAGTACTTAACCCCACAATCCGGATAAACCGAAAAAAATCGCCACAAAGCCGCCAAGACACAAATAATAGATGTTTATTATGAGTAAACTTCGTGTCCTGGTGTCTTAGTGGCGAAATATTTTGTTAGATAAATCCTTGCTGTATATTCAACTAAGAGACTTACATGACGGACAGTGAAATACACAGGCAGCAAACAACCGTCAGGGCTATCCAGTCCCGTTTGCTTGCAGCCAGTTCGGGGTCCGTGCGGTGCTCTGTGAAAGCTCTGGCTTCTAAAGCGATGACCAAATCATCTGCGCGTTCAAAAATTCGGCGCATTAAGGGAAATCCAAATTTTGTTAACCGATATAGGGGATTTTTTCTGTTCTCTACTGCCCGGGCTTTTAGGGCGGCCGCTGTTGCGCCGGCCTGATTGAAAATTACCGGCAAAAAACGCAGGATTAATCCCATCATAACGGCAACTTTTTTTTCAGGAATCAAGGGAACGGGTTTTAGAAACCACTGGACGGCAGCTTTGATGGTCGCCGGCGGGGTCGTTGATATAAATGCAAATCCAAGCATCACAATAAGGGACAATCGCCAGCAAACCAGGATACCATTGTAGATGCCCTGCATGGAGACGGTAATATAGTCAAAATCGATTAAGGGGATTCCGTCGGTCGCGAGCACCCGGGCCGCAAAGATCAGCAAAAGCAAAATTAAAAAATAGCGTATCTCCTTTAACCCGGAAAAAAGTGGTAGACGAGTCCAGAGAATGATTCCCAGCAATAGGAGAGTTAAAAATCCAAGCCCCCATAAATATGCGTTTAAACCAACCAGACTGATAAATATGACAAAAGCAATTTTAAACCGGGCATCTAGCCGGTGCAGCAGTGAATCGCCGGCAGTATAACTAAAGGATGTCAATTCTGCCACGATTCAGCCTCCAACCCCAGTCGGCAATTACAGGGTTTGCGGACACCAAAGGCTTCAAGATCGCAAACGATATCAACAGGCGCCCCATCCCTGACAATTTCGCCGGCTTGCATAATGATCAGACGATCCGTGTGGGCGATAATCTTCTCCGGGTCATGGGTGGCTACCACAATGGTTTGGCCGGATTGATTCAGGGTCAGGATGTGTTGCAGCACCTGCTTGACACCCGGATAATCCAAACTTGAAAAGGGCTCATCAAAAACGATTACCCGGGGTTCCATGGAGAGGATACCGGCAATGGCAAGCCTTCGCTTTTCACCCCCGGAGAGAAGATGCGGCCGCTGATCAGCAAGACGTTGCAGCCCGACAACATGCAGGGCTTTCTCAACCCTTTTTTTGACCTCACCGCGTTCCAGGCAAAGGTTTTCCGGCCCGAAGGCCACATCCTCGTAAACGGTTTCACCAACTATCTGACTGTCGGCATCCTGAAACATCATTCCCACAAATTGTCGTGCCTTCAATAAATCTTCTTCAACCGGGACGCCGACCAGGCGGACGACCCCCTCACTTGGCAAAAGCAGCCCATTTAAATGCCTTAGCAGGGTTGTTTTGCCCGATCCATTGTGCCCGACAATCACCACCAGTGATCCTTCCCGAATACCCAGGTTGATGTCCTTTATACCGATGGTACCGTCGTTGAAACGATGGCTTAGGTTTTCAATTTCGATGATGTTCATGTTGGGATGCGGGTTGCATGTTGCGGGTTGCGGGTTATGGGTTGTGAGTTGCGCATTGCGAGTTGCGAGTTACGGGTTGCGGGTTGCGGGTTACGCGTTGATAGTGCAAAGTATCCTATTCTAATTCGGAACTCGGAACTCGGAACCCGGAACTCGTATTACTGGCCTTAAAGCTCTCGCAATCAATGCCGCCGCGACAATCTTTAAGGCGTCGCCCACCAGAAAGGGATACATGCCTACCATCATTGTTTTAGACCACGTTATGCCGGTCAGAATCTTCAACCAGGTCACGCCGCACGCGTATAGAACCACCGTTGCGCAAATCATTGCCAGGATATCGTAGCCGATTCGCTTTCCGGTTTTCTCAGAAATATATCCGGCAATGAAAACAGCCGGGAGATAACCCATTAAATAGCCGCCGGTGGGTCCCACGATTCGTCCGATGCCGCCCAGCATGCCGGCAAACACCGGCAGCCCGCACGCACCCGTCAGCAGATAGACGGCAACGCCGGCGAGTCCCCAACGGCTTCCCAGCAGAAGGCCTGCCAGAAAAACGAACATATTCTGCAAAACGATGGGTACCGGTCCTATGGGAATGGCGAGAAACGCGCCGGCCGCCATTAATGCTGCCAGCAGGGAGGCATACACCATCATTCGTAGCTGGTTTGTATTATCCATTATTGATGGAAACAATCTCCGTATACAATTTTTTTATGGCTGCCATCCGCAAGTTCCAACACCAGCGCACCGTCTTGTTCGACATCGACCGCTAAGCCTTCGGATACCTCTTTGTGGGTAACGATTTTGACCTGTCGGTTCAATGTAACGGTGTACTTTTTCCATTCTGAAATGACATTTTCAAACTTTGCTTTTTTTAGGCGCTGATTGAATTCAGCCAGAAATCGGTCCAACAGCGTTTTTTTTGAAATTTCCCGGCCGGCAATTTTTTTTAATGAAGATGCTCCGGGTTCAACCACGGATGGATCGTTGTTGACGTTAATGCCCATACCGATATTGATAAAAAGAATCCGATCTGTCTCGGCCTCCAGTTCGGAGAGCATCCCCGAAATTTTATAACCATCCACCAAAATATCATTGGGCCATTTGACGGCGGCATCGATTTGAAATAACTCGCGCAATACATGTGCCAGCGTCAACGAGGCCAAAAAATTAACCCTGGAACTCAACAGCACGGGAAGGTCCGGCCGCAGCACCATGGTGAAATATAGACCACCGTCATCCGATCGCCACTGCCGCTTTAATCTCCCCCGGCCTTTGGTCTGCCGTCCGGCAATGACCACGGTAAAATCAGGGCAGTTTTTGCGAGCCAGTTCTTTGGCCGTATCCATGGTAGAAGACAGTTCGGGATAATACAAAATGTTGAAACCGCGATCCGAAAATTCCCAGGGAAAAGGGATATCCGGGGAGCCGATCAGCCGGTATCCGGTGGTGGTTGACATAATCTGGTAGCCGAGTTCCTGCAATTTGTGGATGTGCTTCCAGACAGATACCCTGGATATTCCCAAGGTTTTACTGAGCGCTTCGCCGGATACGGTGGCGTTCTGTGTCCGGAGTTCTTTAAGCAATTGTCCTTTTTTCGACGGATTGTTTTTCATTGGTTAACCCTAAAAATTTTTTAGGTTAACGGAACGATTGATAAAAGTCAAATTAAATATTGAAACTATCAACTAAACGGCAAACAACAAATGGGAAAGATTGGGGTGTGAATCAAGACTGAAGGCTATTGGCGTATCAATGGCAATTGCGGTATGTCAGCATGTAAAGTGTAAGAGTGCTGGAACAGTGGAGTTGTGGAATGTTGGGCTTAAAATCGGAAAAATTCCTTAATTACTCATTCGTCAATATTCATTTTTTTTATGATTATCCCACCCATCCATCGATCTGAGGTAAAACATCCACTCCTTTGGATCGGGCGTAAGATTGCATGATGCGCATGATTTCTTTAATTTTGTCTTCCGGTAGGGACACCGGGGCAAACGTGTCCAGCCGTTCTGTGACCTCTGCTAATGAATGTTGTCGTTTTCCAATACCGCCGGTTTTTTACATTCCTGATCATAAATTGCAAAACAAGAAGGTCTCGTCTCAAGAGCCTTGTCCACCATCCCACCGGGAATGTAGGAAACTTTTTCTTTAACATCGACCCTGGCACCGCCGTCCTCTAAAATCCCCAATGCCTCTTCGTTGTCCACCATCACACCGAAGTTTTCGAGCAAGTCATAGGCCGCTGTAATAATTTTCCGGATATCGTCCGATTCAAGTATCTCAAGCTTTGGTCGTTTCAAGATCTCCTCCCCTGCGCATATTTTTATTTAATTTGACTGTCCCAGATTCCGACCTCTGCTTTCCGAATTCAAATGCCTCATTCCTCTCAAACAATTAACCCACAACGATTAACTAATAACCAATAACTCTGTCTTCAAAAATCTGCCCTCTGTCCTCTGACCTCTGAATTCTGACATCTGTCATCTGCCCTCTGTCTTCTCTCATCTGTCCTCTGACATCTGCTTTACCCCTATGCGCCATGCCCTGCGCCCTATGCCCTAAGCCCTTTGCCCTAACCCCTTCGCCCTATGCCTTATTGTAAACCACCTCACCGCTCACCACCGTCATCTCTA
>Ga0316194_10001672_pt1 | contig 15340 bp, 13 predicted proteins | sample CroRivsedime1_MG_FD_204936 | JGI IMG/M metagenome (GOLD analysis project Ga0316194, IMG submission 204936) | Coastal sediment microbial communities from Maine, United States - Cross River sediment 1 | ecosystem: Environmental > Aquatic > Marine > Coastal > Sediment | place: USA: Maine...
AGACGGCACTGAGGTTGTCACCTGCCTCTCACTCAACCAAGCGACACCCGGCGACAATCCCCGCAACATCACCGACACGCGCCATGGGGAAATGGATGGTGTCGAGCGAAGCGAGAACGAGACGCGGATGAAATCCGCGTCGAGAATGAGTTGAAAACCTCTCATTATCAGAAATTCTCGGCCCCGGGCTGAAAGCCCGGGGCCGAGAATTGCTAGCTGATGTCCTGCTTGTACTTCTCGATCTCGTCCAGGAGCTTCTCGGCCTCCGCGCGGACATCCGCATCCTCGGTGCGCTTGGCCAGGGACTCAACCTGTTCCTCCACCCGCTCGACCGCCGCCAGGGCCGCTCCGGCGGCATCGGTGGTGTCCATCCCGCTCAGCCCGGCGCTCCGTCCGGCCTGGCGGAACTCGCGGGCCGCGGAGCGGAACTCACCGCGCAGCCTGTTGAGCTCACTCCCGTCGTCGCTCGAGCCTCCAGCGGGCATCAAGCTGAACTCACCGGTGGTGAAGTAGTTGTAGGCCAGCAGGCCGAGGACGATGACGACGACGATCAGGACGATCTTCTGCATGGGAGACTCCCTCGCTCGTTGTTGGCTCTTCGACCACCTCCATTGTGGCACGGACCAGGCAACCCACCCGCTTCGGGAAGCGCCGCGGCACCCCGAGGTCATGCGAGCCTCTTGCTAGACTCGAGAGGACCATCGGTATAGTCGTTCACGCTGATTCATCAAGATCTCCTTGGAGCGGTCGGGTTTTGAAACACAAAGGACGCCAAGAACCACGAAGGAACCACGGAGCATCGCATTTATTGACCCGGGCTCCCTCTGACCTCGAAGACACATCAGGCCCTGCGATGGGTCAAGAACGGGCCTTTGTGGTGTCTCTGTGGATCTTCGTGTTCTTTGTTTTTCAACCTCGTGCGCGAATGTCATCGAGTCCACAGGTGTGGCGGTGTGATTGAGTAAGGCTTCGCTCGCAACCCAACGGAGCCCCATGCATTGCCAATCCTATTTACGAACCCGAGGTTGTGTCCTCCTATCGCTGGCCTTCGCTGAGCCGGACATCGAGATCGATCTCGTCACCTTCTCGCTTCACCTTCACCTTGACGGTCTCGCCGGCCGAACGCCGCTCCAGCGCCAGCCGAAGCTCGCCGCTCGAGCGAACAGGCTCGCCGTCCACGGCGACGATGAGATCCCCGAGCACCCAGCTTCCGTTTCGGCCGCGACGGGTCGGTTTGAGCCCGGCTTCATCGGCGCCCGAGCCCCGCACCACGTTGCCGACCAGCGCACCGAAAAGCCCGAGCCGACGGGTGGTGTGATCCGCCACCATCTCGACACCGAGGACCGGGCGTCGGATCTGACCGTGGGTGATGAGCTGGGGCACCACCCAGTTGACGGTGTCCACCGGGATGGCGAAGCCGAGCCCAGCGTATCCACCCGACGGGCTGACGATGGCGGTGTTGACGCCGATCAGACGGCCGCTGCTGTCGAGCAGCGGCCCGCCCGAGTTACCGGGGTTGATGGCGGCGTCGGTCTGGATGACGTCACGGATCGGCACACCGTCTCGTGAGTCGATCTCTCGTCCGAGAGCGGAAATGATGCCCGTCGTCAGAGTCTGGTCGAAGCCGAACGGGTTGCCGATGGCGAGGACGGACTGGCCGACCTTGAGATCGACCGACTGCCCGATGCTCAGCGGAACCAGACTGGCGCGTGGCGCGTCGATGCGGAGCACCGCGAGGTCCTTCTCGGGCGCCACCCCGATCACCTCGGCCTCCCAGCTGGTTTGATCGGCCAGGGTGACCTCCGCGCGGTTGCCGTCCCTGATGACGTGGAAGTTGGTGACCACGTGACCCTCGGCATCCCAGATGAAGCCCGATCCTGCGCCTTGTGGGATCTCCATCACGTTCATCCGGAAGAAGTCCCGTCTGAGCGCGATGGAGGTGATGTTGACCACCGACGGGCTCGCCCGCTCGAAGAGCGAGGTCACCGACCGCTCCTCCTCGGTCAGTTCGGCCCGGACGCTCACGGGCCGCGCGGTGGCCGCCCCGACATCGCGCTGCGCCGTCGCGAGCGCCGTCAGACCGACGCCGGCGACCAAACCGAGCACGAAGACCAACGCAAAGAGGGATCGAAATGAAGCCATGCCCACTCCTTCGGACCGCCGAATTATAGCGCCGCCCTCCGCAGCGGGTCGGGGGCACAGCCGCCCGGCCGGGCCGCCGCCGACAGGCCCGGCACCGCGGCGACGTGCGTCGCGGATCGTCCGCCCCTCCGTGATCGGACCGTCACCGTTGCTGGAGACAGCCCGGACAGACTTCATTTCGAACACGATACGACCGGCGGTGTCATAATGGGGAACAGCCATGTTCCTCCTTCAGATCACCCCGGCCGAGGGCGAGCCCTTCGACTACCAGATCGATGGCGACGTGCTTTTCATCGGTCGGTCGACGAACTGCGACATCACCATCGCCGATCGGTTCCTGTCACGCCGCCACGCCCGCCTCTTCGACTCGGACGCCGGCTGGCAGATCGAAGATCTCGGTTCGCGCAACGGCACCTTCATCAACGGCCGGCGGGTCGAACAGCCGACGGCCATCCAGGACGGGGACGTCATCGCTGTCTCGGCGAGCCTGATCAAGGTCCAGCCCGAGCCCGCGGCGAACGCGCCATCCGATGTGGCCACCGATGTCCCATCGACGGACCGCTTTCTTCGATCGGCGGTCGAGGTCCTCCGCCGATCCGGGACGCCGCCCCCCGACACCGATGCTCCAGACTCTCCAGCCCTCCGCCGCTATGCGACCCGCCTGGCCCTACTCAACAATGTCCACCAGGCCACGGCGCGTTCCACCGGCCTCGATGATCTGCTCGAACTCATCCTCGACCACATCTTCGCCCAGCTCCAACCCGAGCGGGCGGAGGTTTTCATGCGCTGCAACGACGGCAGCTACACCTGCGTCGCCAACAGGTCGGGGCCGCACTCCAGCCTCCGGTCCCTCTACTCGGAGAGTCTCTTCTCCGAGGTCGGGGACAAGGCCATGGCGGCGCTGGTGACCGACACCCGGTCCGATCACCGCTTCGCCGAGGCTGAGAGCCTGTTGTCTGCGGGCGTGCGGTCGTTGATGGCTGCGCCGCTTTATGGCCCGGACCGCGCCCTCGGCCTCATCGTGCTCGGCACCAACGCCTCGGTGCGCCAGTACTCTGAAGAAGACCTCGAGCTCCTGGTCACCCTCGCCTCGGTGGCTGCGCTCCGCCTCCACAATCTGGCCCTGACTCGGGAGGCCGTGGAGCGGCAGCGCCTCGAACGCGATCTCACCATCGCCCGCGGCATCCAGGTGGCGCTGCTGCCGGAACGTCTGCCGGAGATCGGCGGCTACCGTCTCTATGGCGCCACGCGTCCGTCGCGGGGCGTATCCGGAGACTACTACCAGGTCGTGGAGCGCGCCGGTGGCGATGAGTTCGTTCTGGCGCTCGCCGATGTCTCGGGCAAGGGCATCTCAGCCGCCATGATCACCGGATATCTCGAGGCGGTGGCTTCGGTTCCCATCGAGGACGGCCTGCCGCCGCACGAGGTCTTCGGCCGCATCTCCCCAAAGCTCTACCGGAGGACACTGCCGAATCAGTTCGCCACCATGTTCCTCGGTGTTCTGAAACCATCCACCGGCGGGTTGAGTTTCGCCAACGCCGGTCACTCGCCGGCTTGCCTGGTGCGATCCTCGGGCGTGATCGAGTGGCTCAATTCAACGGGTATGCCCCTTGGGCTCGTCCCCGATACCGGATACCAGCTCGGCGAGGAGTTGCTCGGTTCGGGAGACACCCTGCTGGTCTACTCCGACGGCTACACCGAGGCCGAGAACCCGGGCGGGGAAGAGTTCGGCCAGGATCGGCTGGCGGAGGTCTGCCTCGAACATCAGCATCTCGAACCCGGAGAACTCGCGGAGGCGGTCGATCGAGCCCTCGAGAACTTCGCCGCCGGTCAGCCCTTTGCCGATGACCGGACCATCGTCGTGGTCCGACGATCCGAGTGAGAGAGGGTTCACCCGCACATCAGGGCCCAACAACGCGCGGGAGGGGCAATCTCGGCCAACCGTGTCGAGAAAACCGGGTTCAGTGTCACCTTCCCGGGGCGCGTTCCCAGGCAACGGACAAAAACTCCATGACGGTCGGCGCGACTCGCTCTGGATGCGTCAGGTGCACGTGGTGGCCGCCCTCGACTTCGACTCGGGTGACATCGGGTATGACATCCAACCGCGCCATCATCTGCTCTTCGGGGACCGGCCAACCCGAGGCGGCGCGGACCGCGAGCACGGGACAGTCGATGGCGGCGAGAAACGCCAACACCTGATCCTCGGTGAAGCGCCACCTCGACCGGGTCCTGAGCCGCTGGTCGAAGGTGAATCTCACGCCGCCGTCGACGGGTTCGACCGACCGCTCGACGAGCCCATGCGCCGACTTCGGATCGAGATCGGTTCCGTGGCACCGCGCAGCCACCGCGCTCGCCAGATCCGGGTGGATCTTCGCCGCCGATCTCGCCACCCGGCGCTCATCCTCGAGGGCCCTCCGCAGCAGGATGGGGGCCTCCTCGGGAGGCGTCGTCAAGGGTCCCGCACCTTCGAGAAGTACCAGCCGGGCGACCCGCCTCGGAACTGCCGAGGGCACCAACGACGCGATTCCAGCGCCCATGGAGTGCCCGAGAAGGGCGAACTGCTCGTATCCGAGGAGGTCTGCGGCTTCGATGATCTCCGGCACCCAATCGACAAAGTAGTGGCTGTGCCTCTCCGGCCGGTGCTCCGACCGGCCGTGGCCGGAGAGATCGAGGGCGGTGACCCGGAAGCCCTCCAGCATCGGGGCCAGACCGGAGAAACTGGCCGCATTGTCGAGCCAGCCGTGGACCGCAAGCACCGGGAAACCATCCGACGGACCCCACTCGAGGGCCTGCAGTTGGTGATGGCCGAGATCGAGGGTGATCTCTCGCTCCTTCATCGGTGATTCCGGTAGAGGCGAAGACCGAAGTCCCCCGCCGCGGTGGCTCGAAATTCCGTGACGAGTTCGACAACCGCGGCCGGTAACTCCTCCAGAGAAGGCAACGACGCGCCGTACTCGGGCGGCAAGAGCACCGGCGCCGCCAGGGCGGCGAAGCTGAGGTCGGCGGCGGTGAAGACCCCCCCGGCAAGGAACTCGCGGCCGTCCGCAAGACGGTGGTCCACCGCGCCGAAGACCTGCCGCGCGTAGTCGAGGGATCGCTCAACCGAGGTCGGATTGATATTCATCCCCCGGCGCATGAGCCAGCGAAAGAAGGGAAAACCGAGGCTGAAAACCATCCGCTGGCCGGGGCCGACACCGGGCGACACGGCCGGAAGCGTCAACGACCGATGCGGCAGCAGGTGAAAGTACGCAATCCGTCTGGTGTGGGGCCCGAGCCGGGTGTCGAAGAGCTCCTCGAGTTCGTCCACCTCTTCTCTCAGGCCTGCATCCCCGGGGTAGAGCCGATGTCCATTGCCGAACTCGTTGTCGAGAAAACGGAGAATCTCGGTTGAGTCTCCGATGGTGCGTTCACCGGCGACGAGGATGGGCACCGTTCGGCCACCACCGGATGAGTAGCTCCAACCCCAGTGGACGATGGGTGGGTGCTTTTCCTCAGAGTACGGCGCTCCAACGAAATCGAGAGCCCAACGAGCCTTCTCACAGTAGTGACTCGGCCCGATGGTGATGAGTTTGTAAGGGGCAGACATGCCCCAACCTTACCGCATCTTTTTGCCGCGGACGCCGACGGCGTCCGCGGCAAAAAGATTGCCCCTCCCGCCGGGAGGTGGTGTAGCGGGAGGGGCGAACAACGCCACCGAGGCACGCCTCGGGTACGTCAGAAAATTGTGAACCCGGTCTCAGTCCATCTGTTTGCGCAAAATGGCCGGAATCTCGTAGTCATCGGTCTGGTTGATGCCGTACTCGGAGTTGGGCCCTCCCGGTACGAAGAAACGACTGGCTCGCGCCGGTGGCGTGTCGTCCACGGCCGGTTCGGTCAGCGATCGCACCTCGGCCAGCGGCACCCGCGCCGAGTCCTGCTCTCTTTGGAATCCGGTGGCGATCACCGTCACCTGCAGACTGTCCTCGAGGGTGGAATCAACCACCGCGCCGAAGAGGATCTGGGCATCGGGATCGGCGCCCTCGGTGATGATCTCCGCCGCCTCGTTGATCTCGTTCAGAGTCACGTCGGTGCCGCCCGAGATATTGATGAGCAGTCCACGCGCGCCGTCGATGGATGTCTCCTCGAGCAACGGTGAGGCGATGGCTTGTTGTGCCGCCTCCACCGCGCGGTGCTCGCCGAAGGCGAGACCTATGCCCATGAGGGCGTGGCCCATGCCCTTCATCACGGTTCGCACGTCGGCGAAGTCCCGGTTGATGAGACCCGGCACGGTGATGATGTCTGCGATTCCCTGGACCGCCTGACGCAGGACATCGTCGGCGATGCGCATGGCGTCGGTGAAGTTGGTGTTACGCTCGACGAACTTGAGCAGCCGGTCGTTCGGGATTGTGATGAGGGTGTCCACGTGCTCGGCGAGGTGGGCGATGCCCTCTTCCGCCACCTTCCGGCGCCGCGATCCCTCGAAGGAGAACGGCTTGGTCACCACCGCCACCGTCAGGGCGCCCACGTCCTGCGCCATCTGGGCGATGACGGGCGTCGCGCCGGTTCCGGTGCCGCCCCCCATGCCACTCGTGATGAACACCATATCGGCGCCTTCGAGGAGATCGAAGATCTTCTTGTCCGCCTCGAGGGCGGCGTTCCGCCCGATCTCCGGGTTGGCGCCGGCGCCGAGACCGCGGGTGAGCTCGGAGCCGAGCTGGAGCTTGACCGGCGCCATGCTGGCCGCGAGCGCTTGAGCGTCGGTGTTGGCGGCGATGAACTCGACGCCGGTGAGCCCGGCCGAGATCATCCGGTTCACCGAGTTGCAGCCGCCGCCGCCGACGCCCACCACCCGAATCCGGGCCGGGGCCGTGCCTTCGTCAAGGAAGATTCCCGAATCCGGCTCCTCGTCGAACAGGGACGGATCGTTCTCGTCCAGATCCTCGATATCGTCAATCACTTCGTCATCAAACTCGATCATGCCCACCTCCCATTTCAAAAAAATCGCCAAGGGCGTTGCGGAGCCGGGCCAGAAGGCCACCGTTCCGCCCCCGAGTCGCCATGTGTTCGTTCTGTCGATTGCACTGCATACGGATCAGACCGCAGGCCACGGCCCACTCGGGCCCGGAAATCGGCTCGGTCAGACCGGCCAGGTTCAACGGCCGACCGACCCGGGCTCGATGCCCGAAAATCTTCTCTGCCACCTCTTCAAGCCCGTCGAGACCAGCGCCTCCGCCGGTCAACACGACTCCCGCCCGCGGTAGCCGATCGAGCTTGTGTTCCACGAGCACTCTGTGGACCCCGATGAAGAGATCGCGGGCGCGCTCGTGGAGAATCTCGGCCGCAAACCGGGCCGGATGCACATGGTTGCCGTCCCCACCGAGACTCGGAACCTCCACCGCTTCGATGTCGAGACCGTCACGTTCGAGGGACGCACCGACGCGCCGTTTGGTCTGCTCGGCGGCCGCGGTCGTCGTCTTGAGCAGGGCCGCCAAATCGGCGGTGAAGTGACGTCCGCCAACGGGCAGAGCGCCTGAGGAGACCACGACCCCGTCGGCAAAGAGTACCCACTCGGTGGTCGCATAGCCGAGATCGAGCAGCAGACAGCCGAGCTCACGCTCGTCGGGCGTGACAACGGCCTCCGCCGCCGCCAGCGGCTCATACACCAGCTGTTTCACCGCAACGGCGGCGCGGTTGACGGTCTGTTCGACGGTATCCGCGTGGGTCTTGTTGGTGTAGACCACAAAGGCCGAGGCGTCGAGACGGCTCCCCGGCATCCCCACCGGGTGCTCCATCCCGGGCTGGCCGTCGAGGGCATAGCCGCAGGCGATGATGTCGAGCACGCGGAAATCCCGAGGGATGCTGACCTGGGCGCAGGCGGTGAGCGCGCGCCGCAGATCGTCCTCTGAGACCGTCATGTTGCGACCGGTCACCGGCACCGACGCCGTCGCGGGCAGGCCCTGGATGGGCAGGCCGCCAAGGCCCACGGCGGCGAGCTCCACCGGCACCGAGGCCATGGCTTCGGCCTCTTCGGCCGCTACCCGGACCGCATCCGCGACCTCTTCGAGGTTAGCGACCACGCCCTTGCGCGCGCCGTCGTGACCCGCCTGGCCGCAGCCGCGAATGACGAGGCGATCGTCCTCCATGGCGCCGACGACCACCGACACGCGGGTCGAGCCGACGTCGATTCCGACCAACGGCCGAGCGTCGTTCATCATGCGGCCTCCCGCAGGACACGCGCGAGCCGAGTGTTTGTCGCATCGGCCTTCAGTACCATTCGGTGGGGCCAGCGGAGATCGGCCCAGTCAACCATCACTCCCCCGTCCATCACCAGAGCGCACCACGCCGCCTCCGCCGCGGTTCCCTTCGGGAGGACGTGGACCGACACCGTGTGGCCCTCGTCGAAGAGCAGCCCCACGCGGTAGTCCGCCGGAGTCACCTGCCGCACGGCCACCACATCGCCCCCGCTGGCATCGGCCAGCCGCCGGGCCACCGAAAAGGCGAGTCGACGATCGGTGGGCCGACGAAAACCGACGAGCTGGGGTGGTTGCGGCTCGTCGAGCGGGCCGGCCAGTCGACCATCCGCCGCCACCGCGTGCCAACCTGCACCCACCGGCGCCGACCCGCGGGCCGATTCCGGGTAGATCTCCACGACCACGGACCCCGGCAGCTCGAGGTGGACCCGGACTTCGGAAGCGGCCGGCCAGGCGGCCGCGACCTGGTGCAGCCAACCGAGCTCCAACACAGGCACCAGGTGCCCCACCAGCCCCTCGAGGGAGGTGGTCACCGACTCCGGAACCACTTCGCCGCCACGCACTTCCACCGACTTCACGGTCCACAGCGGAACGACCAACAACCCGACGACAAACACAACCACAGGAACCAGAAAACGCCTGCGCGAACGATGCCGGGGCGCCCGCGGCCGCAAACGATCGGGGAGGAAGCGGCGGTGGACCACAGTCATGCGGCACCTCGCAACCAGTCCTCGGCCACGCGGTGAACATCGCCGGCCCCGAGAGTGACCAGAACATCTCCCGGCAACAGAAGATCATCGACGAAGGAGGACGCCTCGGCAACGGCCGGGCCGGCGGCGATCGCCGGGTGGCCGAGACGGGCGGCCGCGGTCACGACCACGTCTTCGTCGATCCCATCGATGGGGCGCTCGCGGGCGGGGTAGATCGGCAGGACCACCACCACATCGGCCCCGAGCAGGGCGCGACCGAAGCCGTCGGCGAAGTCGCGGGTCCGACTGAAGAGGTGCGGTTGGAAGACCACCACCAGGCGGCGGCCGGGAAAGGCCTGCCTCGCCGCCCCGAGAACCGCTTCGATTTCGGTGGGATGGTGGGCGTAGTCGTCCACGACCGTGATCTCATCCCTCGCCCCGAGCACATCGAACCGGCGCGCCACACCGCTGAAGCTGTCGCAGCCGGCGGCGAGTTGCGAGAAGGGCAGTCCGAGTTCGAGGCCGACGGCCAACGCCGCCAGGGCGTTGAGGATATTGAAACGGCCCGGCAGCCTGATGCCGGCTTCACCCAGGGTTTCTCCGTCGCGGATGACGGTGAACCGGCTACCCTCGGGCTCGCAATGGACATCGACGGCGCGGAGGTCGGCGGCGGCGGAGAACCCATAGCTGATGAGCGGTCGCTTCACCGCCTCGGCCAGGGTCCACGAGCCCTCGTCATCGCGACACAACACGACGCGTCCGGCGTCCTCGGTCTGGTTGCAGAAGAGGGCGAAGGCCGCCTCCAACTCGTCCGCGGAACCGTAGCAATCCAGGTGTTCGGGCTCGAGGTTGGTGACCACCGCTACGGTGGCGTGGATCTCGAGGAAAGACCGGTCGTACTCGTCGGCCTCACAGACCATGGTCTCGCCGCCACCGATGCGCGCGTTGGAGTCGGCGAATCGGGCATGACCGCCGACCAGGACGGTGGGGTCGAGCCCGGCCTCGGTCAACAAATGGCCGATGAGCGAGGTGGTGGTTGTCTTGCCGTGGGTCCCGGCGACGGCGACGCCCCGTCGACCGCGCATGAGTTCGCCGAGGACAGTCGCACGCTTGACCACCCTCATGGGTCCGCGGCGGGCACTCTCGAGTTCGGGCTCCTGATCATCCACCGCCGCAGAGTAGATCACGGTATCGACAGCTTCGAGGTGATTCGGGTCATGCCCGATCTGAACATCAATACCCAGCGCCGTCAGCCTCTCGGTCCGTTTCGAGGAGGCCAGATCACAGCCGCTCACCGTCGCGCCTCCGGCGTGCAAGACCTCGGCCAGACCGCACATGCCGACCCCGCCGATGCCCATGAAGTGGACGTGGCGCCCGGTCACTGTCCACCCCCGATGGCGAGAACCCGATGGGCGATCCGCCGGGCCGCATCGGACCTCGCCATGGTCGAGGCCGCCGCCCCCATCTCAATCATCTTCTGCGAGTCGCCCAGGATCTCGCCGACGAGCTCCGCGACCCTTTCCGGTGTCGCCTCGTCCTCGGTAAGCACGGCCGCGCCACCCACCTCCTCGAGGGAGCGGGCGTTGAACTCCTGGTGATTGCCCGCCGCGGACGCGAAGGGCACCAGGAGCGCACCGCGACCCGCGGCAGCGAGTTCGGACACGGTGAGTGCACCCGACCTCGCCACCACCATGTCGGCCTCCTGCAGCGATCGCCACGGCTCGGCGAGGAATGCGGAGACCCCGGCCTCGATCCCGAGGTCGGAATAGCTGGTCTTCACCACCTCGGCCCAGCGCCCGCCGGTCTGGTGCTGCACCTCGAAGACCGCCCCTTCGCTCTGGAGGATGGCCAACGCTCTCGGCAGCATACGGTTGAGGAAGAGCGAGCCCTGGCTGCCGCCGAGGACCAGCAGATGTGGCGGGTGGTGGGGTTCGACCGCATCGATCTCGAAGAAAGGCGACCGGACCGGATTGCCGGTCCACTCGGCCGGAAGCGAAGGAAAGCGACTCACGGCGTCGGCGAAACCGCAGCAGATCAGATCCGCCCATGGAGCGAGGAATTTGTTCGTCATTCCCGGAATCGAGTTCTGTTCCTGAAGCACTGTCGGCAGTCCGAGGAGTCCCGCTGCGGCGAGGCCCGCCGCGGAGGCGTAGCCACCGACACCCACCACCGCCAGCGGTTCGAGCTTGAGCAGGGCGCGCACCGCGGTCATCACGGCCCGCGGAAGCAGGGTGACGGCCCGCGCCGCCGCCGCCGGGCTTCGGGCCTGGATTCCCTCGAGCTCGACGAGGATGATCGGCAGCTTGCGCTCAGGGACGAGGTCGGCCTCGAGTCCGCGCCGGGCACCGAGCCAATGGACCTCCACCCCCAACGTCTGAAGCTCGGCGGCCACGGCCAAACCCGGGAAGACGTGGCCTCCGGTTCCGCCGCCGGCAATCACCACGCGCCGGCTCATACGCTCGCCTCCCGGGACAGATTGAGCAGCAGCCCCACCGAAGCCAGGGTGACCACGAGATCGGTCTTGCCATAGCTCACCAGGGGCAGCGGAATGCCCTTCGGCGGAAGGAGGTCGAGACAGACCACCATGTGAATCAGGCTCTGGACGGCGAAGGCGAAGGTCAGACCGAAGGCGAGCAGGGCCCGATCGGGAGAGGCCAGGCGGGACGCGATTCGCAAGCCCCGCCAGGTGATGAGCACGATGAGACCCAGCAGACCCATCAGGCCGATGAGGCCGAGCTCCTCGCCGGTGATGGAGAAGATGAAATCGGTGTGAGGTTCGGGCAGGAAGAAGAGCTTCTGCAATCCGTTCCCATAGCCGCGCCCGACGATCCCGCCGCTGCCGATGGCGACGAGGCTCTGGTAGCTCTGCCACCCGGCCGCGCTGGCCGCGTCGGGATCGAGGAAGGCCCGAACACGCGCCAGGCGGTAGGGCGAGGTGACAACCGCAACGGCAAGCGCGAGGACGCCCACAACCGCCGGTGCAGTGATCATCCGGATGGGCATCCCGGCGACGAAGGCCATGGCCGCCAACACCACCAGCAGCAGCGCCCCCGAGCCGAGATCGGGCTCGGCGATGATGAGAATCGCCGTCATGGAACAGACCGCCCCCAAGATCCACAGCCGACGCGCCGGCCAGCCCTCGCGCCGTGCGCGGTCGAGCTCTACCGCGGCAAAGACCATAAGAGCGACCCGCGCCAGGACCGACGGTTGGAGGGAAAACCCTCCGATGGAAAGCCAACGGTGGGTCGCCGCCACCGGCGGCTGGACAAAGGCCGCCACCAGCAAGAGCCACGCCAGCCCGACGCCGAATCGCGCCAGCTTGGGATCGGTGAGGAGATCGGACCGCAGGTGCATGCAGATCACCAGGACGCCAAGACCGACCAGGGCGGTGGCCGCCTGCCAGGTAAAGAAGTACGAGCCGGGCCGACCGTAGCGTTCGGTGGCGATGAGCCACGACGCCGAGGCGAGCAGGGCCAGACCCACCCCCATCTGGAGGATGGCGGCACCGAGCAGGAGACGGTCGAAGCGCTGTTTTATGGGCACGCCGCGACCTCCTCCCGAGCCAGGGCGGCGAAGACGTCGCCGCGTTGTTCGTATCCCGTGAACTGGTCAAAGGAGGCGCAGGCCGGTGCCAGCAACACGGCCTGGCCGGAAACGGCCGCAGCCCGCGCCCGGCTCACCGCTTCGTCCAGGGTGCCGCAGCTCTCCACCGGCGCGGCGCCGGTCAGGGCACCGGCGATCTCGCCACCGTCGACCCCGATGACGTAGAGCCTTGCAACGGCGCGCCGCACCTCGCCCGCGAGCACGGCGAAGTCCTGGCCCTTGGCCTGACCACCCAGGATCAGATGCAGCGAGCCGGCCGGGTAGCCCCGCAGGGCAGCCAGGGTCGCCCCGATGTTGGTCGCCTTGGAGTCGTCGATCCAACGCACACCGGCGACTTCGTGGACGGTCCGGTGACGGTGCGCGAGACCGTCAAACGACGCGGCAGCTTCGGCCACCTCCTCCGGCCCGGCGCCCATGGCCAATGCCGCGAGGGCCGCGGCGAGAATATTGCTGAGATTGTGGGCTCCGCTCAACCGCACACGGTCGGCTCTGAGCAGTTCCGAGTCTCCCACCAGCAACCGATCACCGTCGAGCCAGGCATCCGCCGGACGCTCGAGCGAGAAGAACCGCCGTGCCGCCGCGGTTTCGGTGCTCGCCGAGGCCGGATCGTCGGCGTTGAGGACCGCGGTATCGCCGGCCCCCTGGAAGGCGAACAGTCGTCGCTTCGCTGTCAGGTACTCCTCGAGACCGGCGTGACGTTCGAGGTGGTCCTGGCTGAGATTGAGGAAGACGGCCGCCGACGGCGCCATGGCCGTGAGCAGCTCGGACTGGAAGCTCGAAATCTCCAACACCCAGCGATCCCAACCCCCCGTGAGCACGAGCTCCGAGGCGGCGGTGCCGAGGTTGCCCCCGGCCACGACATCGAAGCCCCCGGCGCCGAGCATTTCCGCAACCAGGGTGGTCACCGTGCTCTTGCCGTTGGAGCCCGTGACCGCCGCCAACGGCGCCTCCGGCCGGTGGCGCCAGGCGAACTCGATCTCCGAAATCGGGTCGAGACCCAGGGTCCGCGCGGCCACCATCAGGGCGGCTGTGGGCGGCACGCCGGGAGAGACGACCACAAGATCCACGCTGTCGAGACAGGCTTCGGGATGACCACCGAGGAAGGTCCGGGTCCCCGCCGGGAGCTGCGCGAGGATCTCGGTCAACTCGGGCTCGGGCCGCCGGTCGGTCACGACGATCTCGGCGCCATCGGCGGCAGCGAGACGCGCCGCCGCCACACCGGACCGCCCCAGTCCGATCACGAGCACCCGGGAGAAGTCCATTCGGCCCATCCTCACCTCAACTTCAGGGTCGACAGGCCGGCGAGGGCGAAGACCACGGCGATGATCCAAAAGCGGGTCACAACCTGGGTCTCGGTCCAGCCCAGCAGCTCGAAGTGATGGTGGAGCGGCGCCATGCGGAACACCCGCTTGCCGCGCAGCTTGAACGAGAGAACCTGAATCATGACCGACAACGCTTCGAGGACGAAGAGCCCTCCGACCAGGACCAGGAGAAGCTCCTGCTTGGCGACCACGGCGACGATGCCGATACCGCCGCCGAGGGCCAATGAACCGACATCGCCCATGAAGACTTCGGCGGGGTGGCAGTTGAACCAGAGGAAACCGAGGGACGCTCCGACCATCGCTCCGGTGAAGACCGCAACCTCGCCGGCGCCCGGAACCGGTACGATCTGGAGGTAGTTGGCGATCCGCGCGTGGTCGGCGACATAGACGAAGATGGTGTACGTCGCCGCCGCGATGGCCATGGCGCCGATGGCCAGACCATCGAGGCCATCGGTGAGGTTGACCGCATTGGACGCGCCGAGCAGAACGATCACAACGAAGGCCAGATAGACGACCCCGAGAGGAATCAGCACGTCCTTGAAGAACGGCACAGCCAGGGCGCCGGCGTGGGGCGCACCGCCGGCCACGGCGCGGACCGCGAAACCGGCCGCAAGCCCGACCACGATCTGAAGACCGAGTTTCTGGCGGGCGGTGAGGCCGAGGTTGTGACGACGGCGAACCTTGATCCAATCATCGGTAAAACCGATGGTGGCGAAGGCCACGGTGACCACCAGCACGGTCCACACATACGGGTTTCTCAAGTTCGCCCACAGCAGGGTCGTCAGCACCAGGCTGCCGACAATGAGGACTCCCCCCATGGTCGGGGTACCAGCCTTGACCCGGTGGTGTTCCGGGCCTTCTTCGCGGATCGACTGGCGGATCTGCAACGACCTCATGCGCTCGATGAGCCATGGGCCGGCGATGAGGCTGATGAAAAAGGCGGTCGAGATCGCCAACCCGGCTCGGAAGGTGATGTAGCGGAACACGTTGAACCCGAACCAGGTGTCCGAAAGCGAGGTCAGGAGGGCATACAACATCAGGCAGCCTCCCAACCCAGAAGGGCGTCGACGGCCCGGTCGAGACCGACCCCTCGCGAGCCCTTGATCAGCACGACGTCGTCAGGCTGGAGAACGGTGTTCAGCAGCCGGACCGCCGCCTCGGCGTCGCTGACATGGTGGACCGCGCCAGGATCCATCCCGTCGGCCCGGGCGGCGCCCGCCAGCTCCACGGCGCCCTCGCCGCCCGTCGCGACCAGGAGATCACACGAAGCGGCCGCAATCTGGCCCACCTTTCGGTGAGCCGCGGCCGTCTGTTCGCCCAGCTCGTACATCTCACCGAGCACCGCGACCCGCCT
>Ga0316194_10001679_pt1 | contig 15319 bp, 16 predicted proteins | sample CroRivsedime1_MG_FD_204936 | JGI IMG/M metagenome (GOLD analysis project Ga0316194, IMG submission 204936) | Coastal sediment microbial communities from Maine, United States - Cross River sediment 1 | ecosystem: Environmental > Aquatic > Marine > Coastal > Sediment | place: USA: Maine...
GCCGCCGGATTTCAAGTCTATCTGTCCTACATGCAGGTGATGATCGCGGTCGCGACGACAGCCGCCATGGTGGGCCTGACCCTGTTCATCGGACGTTCACGGCTGGGTCGGGCCTGCCGGGCCTGTTCCGAGGATCGGGGCATGGCCAACCTCCTGGGCATCGATACCGACCGGGTCATTGCTCTGACTTTCCTCATCGGCGCGGCCCTGGCGGCCATCGCCGGTGTGCTGGTGGGCCTCTACTACGGCGTGGTGAATCCGTTCATGGGTTTCATCGCCGGGCTCAAAGCGTTCACCGCCGCGGTGCTGGGTGGCATTGGCAGCGTGCCGGGCGCCATGTTGGGCGGAATCGTGCTGGGTCTGACCGAGAGTTTCACCTCCGCCTACCTCAGCACCGAGTACAAGGACGTGGTGTCTTTCGGCCTGCTGGTACTGATTCTGTTGTTCAGGCCCACCGGCCTGCTTGGCAAGCCCGATGTGGAGAAAGTCTGATGCCAGGCCAGATCAAGGGGGCTTTGTTTTCCGCGTTGGTGATGCTGGTCCTGGCGGTACCCATACTCGGCATCCAGATCACGACCGAAGGGTCGTCGGTTCGTCTGGTGGGCGAACTCCAATATGCGTTTATCGCGGCGGGCCTGGTGTTCGTGTTCAAACTGCTGGAGCACCCACTATCAAAACTGCTGGGCATGACCCATGCCGTCAATCTGCTGCCTTCCGCAGATCGCATGGCCACCTATCGTCCGGCCATCCTGACCGTGCTGATCATCTTCGCCTTCATCTGGCCCTTCACCGCCTCCCGGGGGGCAGTGGATGTAGCCACCCTGGCGCTGATCTACGTGATGCTGGGCCTGGGGCTGAACATCGTGGTGGGGTTCGCCGGTCTGCTTGATCTGGGCTATGTGGCGTTCTATGCGGTGGGTGCCTATAGCTACGCTCTGCTCACCGAGTACTTCGGGCTCTCATTCTGGGTCAGCCTGCCGATCGGGGCGGGTCTTGCCGCGCTGTTCGGTTTTGTCCTGGGGTTTCCGGTGCTGCGTCTCCGGGGGGATTATCTGGCCATCGTGACCCTGGGCTTCGGCGAAATCATCCGGCTGCTGTTGAACAACTGGGACGAGTTGACCGGCGGTCCCGACGGCATCGGCAACATTCCCAAACCCACTTTGTTCGGCCTGGAGTTCACTCGCACCGCCAAAACCGACGGCAACATACCGTTCCACGAGTACTTTGGCCTCGAGTACAGCGGAACCTACCGGGTCATTTTCCTATACCTGCTGGCGCTGCTGTTGGTGTTGTTCACGCTGTTTGTGATCAATCGCCTGATACGGATGCCGGTGGGCCGTGCCTGGGAGGCGCTGCGCGAGGACGAGATCGCCTCCCGCTCCCTGGGGCTGAATCCGACCAACATCAAGCTGTCGGCGTTCACTTTGGGCGCCAGCTTTGGTGGGATGGCCGGCTGTTTCTTCGCCGCCCGGCAAGGGTTCATCAACCCCGAGTCGTTTACCTTCATCGAGTCCGCCATCGTGCTGGCCATTGTCGTTCTAGGCGGGATGGGTTCGCAGATTGGCGTCATACTCGCGGCCCTCGCGCTCACCGTGTTACCGGAGCTGGCACGTCAGTTCGAGGAGTACCGCATGCTGGTGTTCGGGCTGGTCATGGTGCTGATGATGATCTGGCGTCCCCAGGGCCTGCTGCCCAGTAAGCGGCCGCGCATGGAACTGCCCACGTGAACGCCCTGCTCAGCGTGCGCGACCTGGGGATGCGCTTCGGCGGTCTTCTGGCGGTGGACGGTGTTTCGTTCGATGTGGGCAGCGCGCAGGTTGTCTCCATCATCGGACCCAACGGCGCCGGCAAAACAACCGTGTTCAACTGCATCAGCGGGTTCTATCGACCGACCTCGGGTCAGGTCACGCTGCTCGGCAAGACCATCTCCGGACTGCCAGGACACAAGGTGGCGCGCCAAGGCCTGGTCAGGACGTTTCAGAATGTCCGCCTGTTTCGCAGCATGACGGTTGTGGAAAATCTGCTGGTGGCGCAGCACACGCGGGTGGATACCAATCTGCTCACCGGCATGCTCAAGACGCGGGCGTATCGCGCCAAGGAACAAGCCGCCATGGAACGGGCCGGTTTCTGGTTGGACCTGGTGGGTCTGCGGGAAGTGGCGAACCGGGAAGCCGGCAATCTCGCCTATGGTCAGCAGCGACGGCTGGAAATTGCCCGCTGCATGGTGACCGGTCCGAAGCTGGTGATGCTGGACGAACCGGCGGCCGGGCTCAATCCCAATGAGACCAAGGAACTGGATGAGTTGATTCTGCTTCTGCGGGCCGAACACAACGTATCGGTTTTGCTGATTGAACACGATATGAAACTCGTGATGGAGATTTCAGACCATATCGTGGTGATCGATCAGGGCCGACCCTTGGCCGAGGGAACGGCCACCGAAATCCGCAACAACCCGGACGTCATCAAGGCCTATCTCGGGGAATCCTGATGTTGGAACTGGAAAAGGTGCACACCTGCTACGGCCCCATAGAGGCGCTGCGTGGTGTGTCGCTGAAGGTTGAGCGGGGCGAGATCGTCACCCTGATCGGGGCCAACGGCGCCGGCAAAACCACTTTGCTCATGACCATCTGCGGGGATCCAAGGGCGTCGGAAGGCACGGTTCGTTTCGAAGACCGGGACATCACCCAGGAAAGAACCGCCACCATCATGCGCAGTGGGCTCGCTGTGGTGCCGGAAGGCCGTCGCATCTTTCCCGGGCTGACGGTGATGGAAAATCTGCACATGGGCGGGTTCTACCGCGATCCCGACCATCTCGAAAAGGGCCTTGCTCACGTCTTCTCACTGTTTCCCCGTCTCAAGGAGCGGTCGGGCCAGCGGGGCGGCACTCTGTCCGGCGGAGAACAGCAGATGCTGGCCATCGGCAGGGGCCTGATGAGCGAACCCACCCTACTGCTGCTGGACGAGCCCTCGCTGGGGCTGGCGCCCCTGATCATCAGCCAGATCTTCGAAATTCTGGACCAGATCCGGGCAGAAGGCATGACCATTTTTCTGGTGGAACAAAATGCCCATCGAGCACTGCAACTGGCCGATCGGGGCTATGTGCTGGAGAACGGTCGCATCGTCCTGGCCGACACCGGTGATGCGCTGTTGCAGAACCAGGCCGTACGCCAAGCCTATCTTGGGGGATAAGGCGACCGACCCTCAGACTGAACCTCCGATTGGGTCTACAGCTTCCTGGTGCCCAGGCTCGAGCGGTCTTGCAAGATCTGCACGATGCAAGTGATACAACGGGTTCCCCAGAACATGCCCTGATCAACACGCCCTGATTAATATCCCTCGATCCGTTATCGGCTGAATCACCACCCCACAAATCACCGCATCGGTTTCTGCATCCCGCGCTGTGCGAGCAACCGCTTTGGGCCGTAAAACGGTTCGGCATCACAATTGCAGCCCCCCGCGCAAAAGCAAAAAAATGGGGGCGCGCATGGCGGCGACGGGCTTGAAGTGTTTGATGGGACTGATGCTTTGTATACAGATCGGATACGCGGCGGCATCGGACCGGTTGTTGGTCGATCGCGTATTTGACCAATCTGGCATCCGGCTTCAGATCGAACAATTGCCCGAACATCTACTGGCCGGACTGGGCCAGGAAACCGAATCCAATCAATCGGTTCCAGATGGCTTTCATGAGGCCGCCCGGATGGCGGCAGCCGAAGCGTTTGACGTCCATAGCCTGGTCGAACGCGTCCGAAGCGGTCTTGGTGAATCCCTCAGCGACGCGGACCTGAAGTCTATCCTGGTCTGGCTGGAATCGGATATCGGCCGTCGTGTAACCCGCCTTGAAGCCGCCGCCAACGACCCGGATCGCCAGCACGAGATCGCGCAGTTCGCAGCCGGGCTGGATTCAAATCCGCCGCCAGCACCACGGCTCCGCTGGATACAGGCGCTGGACGAAGCTGCCCGGATCAGCGAATCGACCGTGGAGGCCACCCTGGGCGTGCAGTTGGCCGTAGCGACAGCAGTGGCCGCATCGCTGCCGGCGGATCAGCATCCCCCGATGCAGATGTTGGCTGAACTGCTGGACGCATCCCGCCCAAGTCTTGCGCCCCTGCTACAGAATCAGATATGGGTGCTACTGCTGTTCACCTATCAATCGCTGAGTGACTCGGAAATGCTCGAGTATCTGGCGTTTTGCCAGTCACCGGTGGGCCGTCGCTACAACCAGGCCCTGTTCAATGGTCTGGAAGGCGCAATGATCGAAAGCGCCTTTCGCTTCGGCGAAGTGCTGACCCGAATGCTGCGTCAGGGCCCAGACGCACGCGGAACCTGACACCGCCGGCCTTTTTGCCGTGTGGGGGCGTTTGCTGCTGCTGGGACTGGTGCTGCTGGGCGCATTTCAGTGGTGGTCAGATCGGCCGGTCAGGTACGGGCCTGGCGTGGTGGCTGCCAACCAGCCCCGGCAAAACCCGCTGCCCGAACAGGCCGAGTTCAAGCGGGAAAACTATCAAATCACGGCCTTGGCGGAATTCGAGCTCGAGGCCCGGGTACTGGGTCGGGAGGACTATCGATTCGATGCCGGTGCGGCGCTGGCGCCGGTGGATCTGGCCCTGGGCTGGGGCCGTATGTCGGATGAGGCGGTGCTCGAACACGTGAGCGTCAGCCAAGGCGGGCGATTCTACTTCTGGTCGGTTGAGCGCTTCCCCATTCCACGGCGCGAAGTGGAGACCCACAGCGCCAACATGCACTTGATTCCGGCAAATGAAAGCGTGGCCTATCGGCTGCGCAAAATACGTGAAGGTGAAGTGGTGGCGCTGCGCGGCTACCTGGTCAGCGTGCGCGGCGAAAACGGATTCAACTGGCGCAGCTCCCTCACCCGGGACGACACCGGCAACGGCGCATGCGAACTCATCTGGGTGGAAAATCTCCGGGTGATTCAGCCCTACTCAGGCGGCGGCACTTGAAACACCGGCCCGGCTGCGCCAAACATCGAATGCCAACCAGGTCAGACTCAACAACTGCAGGAGCAACATCAGGCCAAAGGCGGCCTGGTATGCGGCTTGCGGATAGTGACCGTCCGCCGTTTCCGACCACATCCCGATGATGGCCCCCAAACCCCACTGGACGACAAAGGCACCAATAAACACCAGCAGATTCAGCGCGGTGTTTACTCGCCCGGCCAGGCGCGGGTCAAAGTACTGTGACAGGATGGCATAGCACAGCGTGGTAGCGGTGCTGAAAAACCCGAACGCCACCCATGCGGACATCGGGTACTCGTTGGCACCCGTTAAAATCCAAACCTGTGCCAGCAGAAAACAGACAATGCCGGTCACCGCCACGAATATGGGTCGAATCCCTCTGCGCGAAAGGCGCCAGGTGAGGTTGCCCATGGTGAGAAACCCCAGCAGAATCGACACCGCCAGAGCAAACAGGTGATCGGCCACCTGAGTCCGATCCAGGCCAGCCACATCACGCAGCCAGGGCGCTGCCCAGAGTCCGGGCAATGCAAGCCCGAACGACTGGACCACTGTCCCCATCGGGGCAATACGCCAGAAGTAACGATCGCCCAGAATCTGACGGATCCCGGCCAACTGGGCGCGCAGACCATCGCTGGAACCCTCGCTCGAGTGATCCGGAACCACCCAGAACACCAGGGCTGAGATCAGAAAACTGAGCACGGCCAGACCCAGAAAAATACCGCGCCAATCGGTCACGCCCAGCAGTGCCTCCACCGGCGCCGTGGCAGCCAAAGCGCCGAGCCCGCCGGCGGCCATGATCCACCCGTTCACCGCCGGCAAACGCTCCCTGGGAAACCAGCTCGCAAACGCCTTGAAACTGCCCATCAGGCAGGCCGACACACCGAAACCGATCAGTGCCCGCCCCAACAGCAGGCCACTCATGCCCTCGGCGTGGGCGAAAACCAAACCACCCAGGCCAGCAAACAGCAACAACGCGGCTTCAACCCGCCGTGGCCCATAGCGATCCAGCAGCAAACCCAGTGGAAGTTGGAAAGCGGCAAAAGTGAGAAAGTAGGCACTGGTCAGCAGACCCAGATCCGCCGGCCCAAGGGCGAACTCGGCGGTCAGATCCGACGCCATGACCGCGTTTACCGAACGGTAGACATAGGACAGAAAGTAGCCCGCCGCAAAGGGCAGAAATATCCGCAGAACCAGGCCCGGGGTCATACGGCGATCAACGGTGGGCAATGGTTTTGAGTCCCCAGTCTGGTGTCCGGATCATGTCGACATGCGCCCAGCAAACGTTGCCTCTCGAGACACGCTTCGGCCGGCCAGGATAAGCACGCGGCTGTTCAACAATTGCGACGGCGAAAGCACCGCCCTGTGCGGGATGCTGGCGCAAGAAGAGGGATTATGCCATGCCGGCGGCAACGGACGCCGATATCCACGCGATGGTGGGGCACTTCGAAATGCTCAGGAAAAACCAATGCCACCAAACCGAACCATGGGAAGTCCATGGAATGACCGGGCTAACCCTCATAAGTGAGGCTAGCAGCCTGTTGAAAAAGCCTCACTCGGGGCGAGGAGCGCCCATTCGCGGTGTTGGGCGCGCTTGAATGAGCGCAGGACTGGCCGTCGCCAATTCCAGCGAGTGTAACGCGGTCAACGTGGCTTGTGGGCTGGCCCAGAGGGCACGTCGCTGATGAGCCAGTGTTGCGTTGCACCCCCTGGAAAGGGCCTGCCATTCCCTGCGGTGTGTGCCTTACCTTCGTTCATCAGCGGCGCTCTGTGAATAACCGAACTTCCCGCATGGCCCACAAGGGAGCCTCTGATCTATTCGTGAACGTACATCTTGGGACTCAAATGCACAGCTTCATCGTTGCAAATCTTGGCAATAGAACAACTATTACCCGTGATCTGCCCCTTGAATCTGCACATTTCACCCTCCAATCTGCTTCGTCCAGAATAAAGTCCATATAAGATGGCTCCCTAGGCGACACAGATGGACTCGGGATGCACGTTTGATCGGAGGAAAAGCACGTTTGTGCAGCCCCGTGATGCCTCGCCTGCGCCATCGCCCCCACCGAAGCGGAAGTGACCTTCGACGGCCTGGTGCAGGTTCCTGACACCCGGTTCGAAAAGGTATAATCTCTGCCGGTCGCCGACCTGAGCGGGTATGTCGAATTCGGACTGGCCCCCTGGGAAGTCTCATTCTGGAAGAACTGGCGGCCTGTCCAGAACAGTGCGCACGTCGACCTCACTAACTGCGTGACACAAGAAGATATCGACCGGATCAGGGACGCGATCGCAGAAGAGTGCATGACCGGGCAGATGCTCGTTCGAGTCATCGACGAACAAGAAGACCAGGACAGCTATCAAATGGCATGGACCACCTCGGTTTCGAACCGGGCCGAGGCCCAGCGCATTCTCAAGGATGTGGTCGTAGCGCCTGCGCCAGGTACTCCACGCAACAACCGCCGGCAAATGACTTGGCACCATGATGGCACCTGCCGCGTGGCGGGTGCCATCACGCTGATCTGAAACCAGGAAGAGCTTTGAGGAGATGACCATGCGTTCCCTGCTTTCCACCGCTTTGCTTTCCGTGACCCTCGCGGCCTCGCTGAATCAACCGGCGCTCGCCGAGGATGAAGTCGCGAAACCCAACGTCCTGCTGATCGTTGCGGACGATCTCAGCTTTGGCGACCTGGGAGCGAGCGGTGCCATAACCCGGACCCCCAATATCGACCGCCTGGCTGAGCGGGGGCTGATGTTCACGAGATTTCACGCATCCCCGGTGTGTTCGGTCACACGCGCCATGCTGTTGACCGGCAATTATCCGGTCGAGGTCGGTCTCGGGGCTTTCGATTACGCCCTGTACCCGCCAGCCGCGGGTAAACCGGGTTACGAGTCCTACCTGACGCGAACCACCGCGACGATTGCTGAACTACTGCACGACGCCGGTTATAACACCTACATGGTTGGGAAATGGCACCTGGGAGGCGCCGGCCATGGCGGCGAAGGCCCGGAACAATGGGGCTTTGACCATAGTTTCGGCATCTACACCGGTGGTTCCAATCACTGGAACCAAGGTGTCTTCCACGTCGACGCGCACGACCCGGAGGTCCTAAAACAGGTCCAGCAAGGCATCATCCCCCAGGAACCTTTTTATGAGGACGGCCAACCGGCCAAGCGCCCCACCGGCATCTATTCCGACGATCTCTACACGGCGAAAATGCTCGAGTACCTGTCGGAAGGCGCCGGCAGCGGCAAGCCATTCTTCGCCTACGTCGCTTACACAACACCGCATGCACCGGTCCAGGCACCCGATTTCCTGATCGACAAGTATTATCAACACTACCTCGAACACGGTTTCGAAGGTTTGAAACGCGCAAGATTCGAGGCCCAGAAGCGTCTCGGCATCATCCCCCAGGATGCGCCCTTTCCCGACGGCAGCAAGAACCCGCTGCTGCGATCCTGGTCGGAACTGAGCGACGAGGAAAAGCGTGTCGCCGCCCGCTCCATGGCGACTTACTCCGCCATGATCGAGTCTCAGGACTATCACATCGGAACGCTGCTCAACTACCTGCGGGAAACCGGTCAACTGGACAACACGCTGATCATCTACCTGTCGGACAACGGCGGTGAGGGGCTGGATGTCCGGGGTGAACTAAGCGACCCGATGGCGACGAACTGGGTCAAACGCAACTTCAGCCAGGATTTCAGGGATATCGGCAACGGCGACTATTTCGCTTTCATCGGCACGGATTACGCCTATGCCGTCAACGGCGGCCTGAACTGGTGGAAATGGTTCATTGGAGAAGGTGGCATCCGCGTACCCCTGATCGTGGTACCGCCAAAGAATCGGGCTTTTGCGCACGTCGCGCAAAAAACAGACACGTTTGCCAGCGTCAAGGACATCCCCATGACCATCCTGGACTACGCGGGAGTGCCGCATCCGGGCGCTAACTACAAGGGCCGCACCCTGGCCCAACCTTCTGGTCTGTCCATGCGGGACTACCTGGAAGGCTCGAAGGATCAGCCCCGTAGCGAAGACGACTGGTATGCCTTCGAATTGTTCGGCAACGCCTACGTGGTGGCCGGAGATTACAAGGCTATCCGGGTGCGCCCCGGCATGTACGGGGATGGCGAATGGCACCTATACAACATCCGTAAGGACCCGGGTGAGACCCAAGCCCTTGACGAAGCTGACCCGGGGCGCCTGAAGCAGTTGATTGCCATCTACGACCGCTTCGCCGAGGAAAAGGGTATCGTACCGGTGGCGGACAACTGGAACCCGTGGCACGGCTTCCTCGATGAAGAAGACCTTTAAGGAAGGTCTGGTCGATTGATGCGAATCGCGTTTCGGTCCACAAGGGCGCAGATGCAAGGCTCACGGCGCAGCGCCATAGTCATTCTATGGCCAAGCCGGGAAACGCGGCAGATGTGCCCTTGTGGGCGAAACCCCAGCGGGGCCGGGTCTTTGCGCCCCTCGTACCGCGTTGCACCTCGCGCATTGGCAGCTCACGCATTTGCCTTGGGCCAACTTCGCTCGGTGCGCCTTGTACGAGGGAGCGCAAAGACACCGGCGCGATCGCAGCAATTGTTCAGACCTTCCCCAATGACCAGTCACCCATTTTCCCCTTCCGAATTTGATTGAGGAGCAACCCATGAGCAACAGCAAAGACCCCATTGGCTTTATGGGCAAAACGAATGCCGGCGTCCTGCTGGCAGTAACACCGGAATATTCACAGATCAAGGCCATCCACCGTGCCGGTGCGGGCCGTGCCGAATCACGGCCGGCAAACCTGACCATGCAACCGGAATACCGCACGATCGGGGGCACCCGAATTCGCTTCGCGACGGGAGGCAAGCATGACGGACCTGTCGTGCTTCTTCTGTGCCCCCTGCCTCAAAGCATCCTGTGCTACGACCCGATCTGGAAAATACTGCAGGATCATTGCCGACTGGTCGCGGTTGACCTGCCCGGGTTCGGGCGCAGCGAAGGCGGCATGGAATATATGAGCTTCCAGGCCCAGGGTGATTTTGTCGAAAAGTTCGTCAATGAACTAGGACTCGAAGACGTACACGTTGTCGGGCCCGACGTGGGTATGGCGGCGGCGCTGCACTACGTCATCCATCATGAGCACAAGGCCGCCAGCATCCTGGTTGGTGACGGACCGGGCATTGTCCCGACTTCCAATGGCAGCATCATTAACAAAGCGGTCGATTCCGCTTTCTGGCGCATGATGTTTCGTGTCACCGGCGCCCAGGCTTTCGTGGAAGGCGGCTACCGCCTGGCCTGCGTGAATTACATCCCCAACAACGATGAAGTCGCCGACTACGTGGCTTCCTACGATGGTCGCCTGGGACCTATTACTTACTGGTTCAAGACTTACCCGGAGAACCTGGCCACGGTCGATCCCCACCTCGATGATCTCGACCTGCCGACGCAAATCTTCTGGGGCGATCACGACATATTCCTGTTGGTAGACAACGGCGAACGGCTGAACGGGAGAATGAAACGCAGCCAGCTAAAGGTGTTCGAGAACTGCGGACATTTTTCTTACCAGGATCGCGCTGATGAGTTTGCCGCCATGGTCCTGGATTGGGTCAACGGCGGATTCAGAACAATCTGAGCATAGCCCGGAAATGTCCTCGATACCGAGGGAAGTCCATCCTGCGCCCGCCCGCCTGGAGCCTGGGCGCTCCTCGCCCCGCTGAAATGCAACCAACTTATGGGACGGGACATCAGCTGCGCTGCATCGATCCACCTTCAAAAAATTTGCGGGTTAGACTCGATCGCCGTCGGGCCGCAGCGTCATCGCACGAGTCGCAAACTGGCCTTCGGCACGCTCAGTGAAATACTGCTCCAACGCGTTACGAACGGTGGCGAACGCCAACTCCAGCCAGGGGATCTCACCTTCGTCAAACAGGCCCACCTCCAGCGTTTCCGCGCCCACGGCATAGCGACCCTCCACCAACTCGGCTCGGTAAAACAGGTGGACCTGGTCGATATGCGGCAAACTGAACACCGAGGCCAGCTGCAGCCCCCTAACCTCCGCGCAGGCCTCTTCCAGGGTCTCCCGGGCCGCGCCATCCTCGGTGCTCTCGCCGTTTTCCATAAACCCGGCCGGCAGTGTCCAGAATCCCCTGCGTGGGTGAATGGCACGCCGACAGAGCAGGATCTGTTCGCCCCAGATCGGCAGACACCCCACCACCACCTGGGGGTTCTGGTAATGTATGCGCTCGCAGGCATTGCAGACGTGTCGTGGACGGTTGTCGCCCTTGGGCACCCGGACTGCCAGCGGTCCTCCGCAGGCGCTGCAGAACTTCAATTGACTCTCCTAGGGTCTGAGATCCGCCCGGTATACTACAGATATTGAATCCACGGGCGGATGCATGACGGATAGTAACGCGATCCTCGACTACTGGTTCGAGAGCATACCCGAACAACAACCCTATTCGCCCGGCAGGCTGGCGTTTTGGTTTCCGTCCGATCCTGATGACCCAGCTCGAGGGGCCGGCCGATTCGAGCTGCTGATGAATCAGGCTTTGGATGGGGCTCTATCCGACTGGGAAGGCACTCACCGGGGCGCCTTGGCGCTGCTGTTGCTGCTGGGGCAGCTGCGGCGCAGTGGATACTCAGGACAGGCGGCGGCCTATGCCGGCGACGAGCTGGCCCGCCGTCTGGCCATGCGCTGCCATTTCGAGGGCCGCGACCGCTTGTTGAAGCCCATAGAAAGAGTGTTTATGTATATGCCACTGATCGACTGCGAAAACCTGGAGGCGCACCGCCGCGGGCTGGATGCGTTCAGCCATCTCTACCAGTCGGTGCCGAACGCCTGGCAACCGTCTTTTGCCCCGTTCCTGGACGAGGCCCTGCGTCGTTTTGACACTCTTGAACGCTTCGAGCGTTTCCCTGAGCGCAATACCGTTCTGGGTCGATTGACGTTACCGGAAGAGCAGGTTTATCTCGACCGCCTGTCCAAAGGCGCCGGTGAGGCGCCGCTCAACCCCAGAGGTGCCGTGTGAGAGCGACCGCCCCCTACCCCGGCATTGATGACGATCACTTCGGCGGCATGACGGACATCGGCCGCATCATCCGCGACGCCTGGGTACTTGGCGTTCTTCCCGAGAGCCAAACCTGCGCGGGATGGGACTTTGACCGGCTGCAACAGCTATACGACGACGTCACAGACGCGTGGCAGCCCTACGGCCATCTGGTATCACAGCTGCCAGGGGAGATGCGGGAGCGCCACCAGAGAATACAGGCCGAGGCCATGCTGCGCGCCCGGGAAGCCGGCTGGGAACCTCCGATGGAGACGGACTGACTCCATCCGGTCGGGCATTGACACCCTCCGGCAAACGCTTGGCCGGTGTGCGGCACATCCGGCTTATCCTGATCCAGGTCTATTGCGCCAAACGCGCTTTCAGTGCGGCATCGAGCAACTCCGGGACTCGCCCCATCAGCACGCCAGCGTGGCTGTGGTAGAGATGCAGGGTACAGCTCACGGGCTGATCCAAGCGATCCCGGCCCGCAGCCTGGAAATCGGTCCAGGCCATCAGCGGCAATCCGTCACGGCTGGAATCGACACACAGCCATCGATGCTTATCCAGGATCATCTCCAAGGGCCCCAGATCGGGCAATGTGACCCGGGTTGGTGAGCCCAGGCGAATCAACGCGAGGCGAATCCGGTTGTACCGGTGCGCACCCACGGTCTTGGGCAGTGTTCGCATGGGCGTGGGATCCGATGCGCGCATGGATCAGGCGCCAGGGAAGGTCTGAACAATTGCTGCGATCGCGCCGGTGTCTTTGCGCTCCCTCGTACAAGGCGCACCGAGCGACGTTGGCGCGAGGAAAACAAGTGAGCTGCCAATGAGCGAGGTGCAACGCGGTACCAGGGGCGCAAAGGCCCGGCCCCTTCGGGGTTTCGCCCACAAGGGCCCATCTGCCGCGTTTCCCGGCTTGGCCATAGAATGACTATGACGCTGCGCCGGGAGCCTCGCATCTGCGCCCTTGTGGACCGAAACGCGGTTCGTATCAATTGTTCAGACCTTCCCTAGAATCTAACGGAGGTTCCGGTGAGTGCACCAGCAAGCTGTCCCGAATCCGGGCCTGTCCGCGATCACGCTCGCAGGCATTGACCCGGATGTAGTGGGAGGGGAAGGATGCTCGACAGGCGTTGATCTCGAACAAAGCGGTGGCCGGATCGTCCGGATCGCAAATGGGTGTGCCCCATCGATCCCAGTAGCTCGTGTGCGGGTCGGCATCACCCGCATGCTCGATCACCAGGGCCCAACCCCGCAGTTGGGCGTCCCGCAGTCGCTGGTGGATGTGTTGCTCAGTGAGCCGCACGGTTCGACCGAACTGGCGTGTATCGAGACTCACGAGTTCAGCACCGCCACCGGGTCGGCGATGGCCACGCCGAAAGATAGCGTCGCGGTGAGCTCATCCCGGGCCATCGGAACTAGGGCCAGCAAAAAATGGGGCTCTGTCGATGGGTATCCGCATAGTGTTAGCAGGCCCTAGCCGGTAATGCTGGCAAACACCGCCGGTAGCCGCTCCGGCAAGCGTTTGACGTGGTCGATGATCGAATAGCGGCTTTCGCCAAAAATGCGTTCGACATAGCGGTCAGCATTTGGATCCAGAGTCAGGCAGTAGGTTTGAATTCCGCGGGCCGCCAATGCCTCCACCGCCTTCTTGGTGTCGTGTCTCAGATACTGAGGGTCACGCTCGTCGATGTCTGCCGGCTCACCGTCGGTGATCAGCAGGATGAGGCGTTTCTCATTGGGTTGTTGGGACAGGTGCCAACCCGCGTGACGCAGAGCCGCTCCCATGCGTGTGGACAGCCCGCCACGCATGCCCGCAAGGCGGGCCTTGGCGTCGTCGTCATAACCCTGTTGGAAATCCTTGAAACGATAGTACTGAACGTCATGGCGACCGTCAGAAGCGAAACCGTGCACCGCGAACGGGTCGCCGATGGAGTCGATGGCCCAGGCCAGCAGCGCGGTGGCTTCGCGGGTCAGATCCAGCACCGACGGGCCGCTTGTGTCATCGGCGTCGACCGGGTCGTTGGTGGATTCGGACAGGTCCATGAGCACCACCACCGCCAGGTCGCGCAAGTGCCGTGTCACGCGAATGTTGATGCGCGGGTCAGGCATGATCCCACGCCGAATATCGATCATCGCCCGCACCGCTGCGTTCAAGTCGATCTCCTCGCCCTCCTCATGGCCGCGCCGACGCACGATGCCCTGGGGTTGAAGCGCATCCACCAGATGACGAATACGGCTTGCGACAGGTCTGTGCCGTTCCAGAATCCGATCGAGCATTTTCGGATCGTCCTTGGGCTGACGCCGTTCGATCACCGTTGCCCAGTCTGGGCGAAACAGCTGCACCTGGTAGTCCCACTCGGCATAGTGATATGGCTCTGACACCGGTTCTTTGCCCTCAAGCTCATTGATGGTGCACGCCTCCTGGTCGAGCCAAAAAGGCGTGGATAAAGTCCAAACCTCCTGCGCGTCGTCTCCCGCAAGTTCGCAGTCCAGCTCGTTAACCATCTCCATCACACTGACCGTGCGTCGAATCTGGCGCGGGGCCGGCAACCAGCTGGCGTGATCGACCCGATCAGCCTCGCTGAAAGACCAGAAGTAACGGTTGTCATCCCGGTACATCAGTGAACCGCTCTCCAGCGTTCTCAAACCGGGCATACCCACCCTGTCCAGCACCGCTTGGTAGAAATCCATCCCCGCCTGCAAACTGTTCCGGTTGTCGTTCGGATCTGTCTGCAGTGAGGCCCGAAAGCGCTGAGCGGTATCGCCCACCAACGGCAGGGGGTCGCAATAGTCCGGGTCAAGCAGCCCATGGGCCACACGCAGCATGAGATCCACAGCGGGATGCCGCTCCGGTGATCCGGCAGACTGGGGGTGGAAAAAGCGCAGCCAGAGCGTCTTCAGACCCGGGAAATCGCGGATCGCCAACCACTCGACCCGTGCATCTTCGAACAGATCGATGAACTTCATCTGCGCAGGCGCGATCTGTTCGACGGCAACGGGGTTCCTGGTATGCACGATGTGCGCGGCGGCGTGGGCCGCCGCCGCGCGATAAATCTCGATGCCCGGCAGGTCGCCAAAATCATCGAAAGCGTCCGGCAGGTGAATCTGGTGATCGGCGATATACGGTTGCAGACCGATACGCGTCTCGAAATCACCGGAGGTGGGACGCATGAAAAACGCACGGGCCCACAAGGCGCGCAGGTAGAAATTGAGCCGCCGCTGGGTATCGACGAACAAGGTGCCACGCCGCTCACTCTGCAGTACCGCCCGGGATGACTCAGTGGCCAGACCGAAGTAAGCCGTTTGGCCCG
>Ga0316194_10001683_pt1 | contig 15305 bp, 20 predicted proteins | sample CroRivsedime1_MG_FD_204936 | JGI IMG/M metagenome (GOLD analysis project Ga0316194, IMG submission 204936) | Coastal sediment microbial communities from Maine, United States - Cross River sediment 1 | ecosystem: Environmental > Aquatic > Marine > Coastal > Sediment | place: USA: Maine...
AGGCACTGATGAATGAGTAACAGCAAGCTTGCCAATAATGTTATAGAATAAAGTCTCTGCCGTTTCGGCAAGATTAGCTTCCATCACAGACAAAGCGTCTCTTGCTTTATCAGCAACATCTCTTTCTTCCAGAAACTTTTCATACTCATTTTGAATATCCATTAACTCTAAACGCAACAATAGGTTATCCACAGTTATCTCCTCTATTGGTTAAAAATTGAGCAATAAAGCTGCCTCCGAGTTGTAAAACAAGCACTAGTTAGTCATACACGGTATACACCTACATAGAAGTATCATTTCAACTTCGGGCTATGTTTCGTATGACTAAGTGGTGCTTACTTATATAAGAATGGGGCAACCATAAGGTTGCCCCAAACTCAATGGAGTCTACGACTCCAGTGTTACCTGACGGTAAACACCATTGGCATCAGGTATCAAGAATACACCGGGAACTCCCTGAACAGGAATTGCGATGGTATCAGAAGATACCTGCGGTGCTGCTTTAGCAGCCTTCTTCGGAGCAGCTTTAGCTGCTTTCTTAGGAGCCGCTTTAGCGGCTTTCTTGGTGGTCTTCTTGGCAACCTTTGCAGAAGGCTTTGCCTTCAGCAATTTAGCTGGAACACCAGTGAACAGATCAAGATTAAAGACGTTATACCACTTAGGGCTGGTCTTCTTGCCTTCTTTCGCAAAGCGAATCATACCAACTGCCTTGCCCTTCAACTCTGCACCATCCAGCAAACCAAGCTCAGAAGCTTGGAAGTAGGTGATCCAACGATTGGACTTATAACCATGCTCCGCAACCGCAGCAACAACTGCTTCAAGATTACGACCAGAAAAAGTAGCACCACTAACAGGATTGAAATGTGTGTTCATTTTAATGAACTCCTATGGTTAAACACATGAAAAGCCACCGTCCATCACGGTAACTTTATAATGAATTTAATCATTGGGGCTACCAAGTGGTAGCCCCACATATATATTCTTGACGATTAATCTCTCCGTTTCCGGTAAAACCGGCAGCTTGCCACCCTATTCTGCTAATCCGTTAGTCCTCAAGCTTAATCCCAAAGGGATCGGCTCTTTAGACTGTCCGAAATCAGATCAGATATTGACTAGGGTCAAACCAGCGATTTCTGATTCACCATGAGGTTCCTTCGGGAACCCTTGATTCAAACTGGACAGGTGTCAAACCAGCAACTCTTCGTGGATGTTATGGCTTTCAAAGCTGTGTTTATTTAACCAAGATTGATTCAGATCAGTGAAGCCTACAGTCCGAGTCGTAAATTCGGCAACGGCAATTACCAGTTGATCTTTATCAGATCGTGGCTAAACTTCAGCAACCATCCGAGTTGTTTGGGGCGGCGATCCACCGGCTTTCCGGCGGCAACCCTTTGGGCCTTTTCTTTCTTCTTTCACCCCTTCGGGGTTCAAGAAAGAAGAAGAAAGAAAAGGTCTTTAACATTTGATTTCAGGCGCACATGACACAGGGTAACTACCCCGCATACGCACGGTAACTATGCAAACCACCACCAAAATCCCGCCAAACCAACCAAATCCCTCCCTATAAGGGAGTACTATTGATCAAAAATTAACCAAATACATAAAGACCTATAGAGGTCTTTAATCCAAATTATGCTACCCTATCCCTATAGGGATACTTGTAGGAGCAAATAATCCAATGGGCAGACCAAAAGGTAAGACTAAAGTCTTAACACCTAAACAACTCCACTTCTGCCGCTGCATAGCTAATGGCATGACACAGGCAGATAGCTATCGCGAGTCTTATAACGCTAGTAACATGAACCAGCAAACAATCTACGAAGAAGCTAGTAGACTAGCTAAACGCCCCGATATCGCCGCAAGGGTTAAAACCCTTATTTCTCAGAAAGAGCAAGCTTTAGTCCGTTCAACGGTTGGACTAAAGTCCAAAGTTTTGGATAGATTAGAGGAATTTAGCCGTACAGCAACTAATCAAGATGGTAATCGTATCAGAGCAACAGAGTTGCTTGGAAAGAGTATCGGCTTATTCAAGGATGTCATCATAGATGACAAGACTGATATCAAGACAGCAGAGGAATTGACTACGATACTTCAAGCAAAGCTTGAAAAACTGCAGTCAAAGACTACACACTAGCGATAAGTTACCGCAGTCTTATTAAAGTTACTTGCGCGGTAGTTACCGCTTCCACAGGCGGTTAGTTATCACCCCCACCCCCCCCCCTGTGTGCGCTAGGGCGCGCATATAATCTATATAGTACTCTCCATAGGCAATAGTGATATTTCGCTTATCTATCTACATGTACTACATTAAAAAATATTTTCTAATATTTTTAGCCATTTACGGCTATAAGTTTATTGACAATAAGTTGTCAAGCCCCTAGAATTGTTATAATCCAGAGGGAATACCGTCTTAAGGTTACTTATATAAGTATTCTTAAGCTTTTGAGGGCTTTATAGGTTTACTTAGGGCTTTCTACATAAAGGACTACATTTCATGTAGTTTTTATAAGGTTTCTTAAATTAAGTAACTTAAATTAAGTTACTTAATTTAGGGAACTTAAGGTTTGGGGTTACGATTAAAGGCTGGACATGAGGTTCGTTCACATAAAAATGCCGCCTGCCAGCAACCCCATTTATATATAAGGGAGCTAAATGATATCTGCTGAAGAGATTAGTCAATATCCAGAAGAAGAGCAGAGGGAGTTATTGGCTCTTATTGAGAAGATAGAGGAGGCAGAGGAGCGGCAATCTGCGCAGAATAATTACATGCCGTATGTAAAGAGGATGTGGCCCGGGTTTATCAATGGGCGGCATCATGAGATCATGTCGGAAGCCTTTGACAGGATTATCGGGGGTGATCTCAAGCGTTTGATTATCAATATGCCACCAAGGCATACCAAGAGTGAGTTTGCCTCATTCTTGCTCCCGTCCAAATATCTTGGGCATTACCCTGACAGGAAGATATTGCAGCTATCGCATAATGCTGATCTGGCGACCGGATTTGGTCGTAGGGTACGTGATTTACTGGATAGTCCTGAATATCAGGATGTATTCCCCAACACCTCATTGAAGGCAGATCAGAAAGCTGCTGGACGCTGGAACACCTCTCAGGGGGGTTCTTATGTATCAATGGGTTTGGGTGGTCGTTTGGCGGGTATTGGTGCTGATTTATTGATCATTGATGATCCGCATTCTGAGCAGGAGTACATACAGTCTCTTGCGGGTGATTCAACTGCTTTTGATAAGGCGTATGAATGGTATCAGACCGGCCCGAGGCAGCGTTTGCAGCCGGGGGCAGCGATTGTAGTGGTTATGACCCGCTGGCATTTAAAGGATTTGACCGGCAAGTTGATCAAGCGCATGGTGCAGGACACCAATGTAGATCAGTGGGAGATTATTGAGTTCCCGGCGGTCATGCCAGAGACTGATAATCCCTTATGGCCTGAGTTCTGGTCACATGATGAATTGGTTGCCACCCGTGAGGAACTGACCCCGCAGCAGTGGAATGCACAGTATTTGCAGAATCCCACCTCTGAAGAGGGTGCATTGGTCAAGCGGGAGTGGTGGCAGTTATGGGAGAAACCCGAGCCGCCTAAATGTGATTTTGTTATCCAATCGTGGGATACCGCTTTTGAGAAGACCGAAAGTGCTGATTATTCAGCCTGTACCACGTGGGGTGTGTTCTATCTGAAGGATGATGATGAACGGATGCAGCCGAATATCATCCTCTTGGATGCCTTTCGGGCTAAGATGCAATTCCCGGAATTAAAGAAGACCGCCTATGATATGTACATGGAGCGTGTACCGGATGCATTCATTGTTGAGAAGAAAGCCTCTGGTGCGCCTCTTATATATGAGTTAAGGGCAATGGGTATTTCCGTTGAGGAGTTTACCCCCACCCGTGGTAGGGATAAGATCGTCAGGTTGAATGCGGTATCCGACCTGTTTCATTCCGGTGTGGTCTGGCGACCAGATACCCGCTGGGCAGAGGATGTAGCCGAAGAGGTTGCTGCCTTCCCGAGCGGTGAGTACGATGATTACGTGGATTCTACAACACAGGCATTACTGAGGTTCAGGCGTGGTGGATTTATATCATTGGCTTCGGATGAAGATGAACCGGAGTATTACAAAAGATCGTTCTCTCCATATTGATTTAATCATTGATGTGGGTTTTTTAATCGTGGTTGGCATGGCTATTTTAGCCAGTTTGTTTATTACTAGGAGATAATTATGCCCAAAACAAGAAGCAAGCTTGGTGACAAAATACGACTTTCAGAGATGGGGGAGAAGGCTGCTCAGATTCCAAGAGAGCGTAGACGCAGGGAAATCCTTGGTACAAAAGGTGTTGCCAAACAGGATGAAAGGCGCAAGCAGATCAGTGGTAAGAACAAGAAATTAGCCGCCGATAGCGTCAAGAGAGTAGGTGAGTACAAGAAGGCACAGGGCATGGCTTCAGGTGGTCAGGTATGCCGTGGTATGGGTGCTGCTACCCGTGGTGGAAGATTCACTAGGAATGGCTAATGATTGAACAACCCTTACAGACCCCTGACAGTGGTGAATTGAATATCGTCATTGAGAACCCGGATTCGGTTGCAGTGATGACCGATGATGGTGGTGCGGTAGTGGCCTTTGGTGAAGAGGAAACACCGGAGATAGCATTTAACGACAATCTCGCTGAACATATCAGTGAAAAAGATTTACGTGAGATAGCCACCAGCCTCATAGATGATTTCACATCCGACAAGGAAAGTCGTAAGGATTGGGAAAAGACCTACATGGAAGGTCTTGATTTACTTGGATTAAAATTTGAAGACAGGACAACACCTTGGGATGGTGCATGTGGTGTCTTCCACCCGATGCTAACGGATTCTGTGGTACGTTTCCAAGCACAGACCATTCAGGAGATATTCCCGGCATCTGGCCCCGTTAAGGCCAGCATTGTTGGCAAGATTGATCTGAAAAAGACCAAGCAGGCAGGGCGTGTTACAGAGTATATGAACTATGTTTCCACCAAGAAGATGGTGGAATACAGGAATGAAACTGAAAAATTACTCTTCAGTCTGCCAATTGCAGGTTCTGCCTTCAGAAAGATTTATTTTGATCCGAATTTGGGGCGTTCATGCTCCATGTTTGTACCAGCTGAAGATTTTGTAGTCAGCTATGGGGCATCTGATCTAAGTACTTGCCCACGCGCAACGCATATTATGAAGCGTACTGAGAATGAAGTACGCAAATCACAGGTTTCTGGCTTCTATCGTGACATTGACCTCAAGGAACCCAGCCCGGATTTCTCCGATATACAGAAAAAGACCGACAAACTGACCGGAGATAGTCCGAAGGCTGAACATGACAGTCGTTATACCCTGCTTGAGATGCAGGTTGAGTATGATCTGCTCGGATTTGAAGACCGGCAGGATGGCAAGGACACTGGAATTGCTCTGCCTTACGTGATCACCATTGAAAAGGACTCAAGAGAAATCCTGAGTATCCGTAGAAACTGGTTAGAGAACGATGAGCAGAAGCTAAAACGTGAACATTTCGTCCATTATCAGTATTTACCGGGATTGGGCTTCTATGGATTCGGGTTAGTCCATATGATTGGTGGCTTATCCAAGTCAGCAACCTCATTATTACGACAATTAATTGATTCTGGCACACTTGCTAACCTCCCGGGTGGCCTGAAATCCAGAGGATTGCGTATTAAGGGCGATGACAGCCCAATTCTTCCCGGTGAGTTCCGTGATGTTGATGTTCCGGGCGGTTCAATCAAGGATAATATCGCATTTCTGCCTTATAAAGAGCCATCTGGCGTACTTTATAGCCTATTACAGGATTTGGTTAACGAAGGACGTAGATTTGCCTCTGCTGCTGATGTAAAAGCAGCAGAAATGAACGCAGAAGCCCCCGTAGGTACGACACTTGCCGTTTTAGAGCGGGAAATGAAGGTTCTGAGCGCAATTCAGGCCAGACTTCACGCTGCAATGGGCAAGGAAGTCAAGATTCTTGCTGAAATCATAGAAGTTTATGGCCCTGAGCAGTATCCCTACGAAGTTGAGGGTGAACACACGGTTAAAGAGGACTTTGATGATCGTGTAGACATCATTCCGGTGTCTGATCCGAATGCTGGAACAATGGCACAGCGGATTATGATGTGGCAGGCCATATTGCAGTTATCGCAAATGGCTCCACAGCTATATGATCAGGCACTTCTGCATAGATCAATGATTGAAGCCTTGGGTGCTGAACAGGCAGAGAAGCTTGTACCAATTGAAGAAGACCTGAAGCCATCTGATCCTATTACTGAGTTTCAGGATATGATCACCGGCAAGCCAATCAAGGCATTCATCTACCAAGACCATGAAGCGCACATTCAGGCGCATATGGCAGCAGCACAGAATCCGAACATCATGGAATTGATGGATAAGAACCCACAGAAAGAAGCAGTGATGGCAGCGGCTGCAGCCCATCTTGCAGAACATTTGGGGTTCTTATACCGCAGGAAGATTGAAGAAGAACTTGGCACACACTTGCCACCACCGGATGAACCATTACCTGAAGATATTGAACTGAGGCTTTCAAGGCTGATTGCCCCGGCAGCAGCACAGCTGACCGGCAAGGCAGAACAGCAGAAGCAGGCTGAAGAGAATGCCAAGAAGCAGGAAGACCCGATCATCCAGATGCAGCAGGAAGAACTGAGGCAGAAGGGCGAGAAGATCAAGGGTGAGAATGAACGTGGCATGGCTAAGGTTCAGGGTGAATTGAAAGAAGCTCAGGACAAACTCATGCTTGAGCGTGACAGGATGCAGCAGACAGGACAGATTGAGGGTGCGAAAATCGTTGCCAAGCTGAAGGGTGATGCCATGAAAGCAGAAGGTGATGAAGCTGACAGGCTTTCAAATGAACAGATCAAGGGTTACGAGATGGGTTTGAATATGGCACTTAAGCTAATGCAGGGGATAGGGAAGAAACAAGATGGCTGATATTGCTAATGATCCAAAACTGGAAGCAGTACGCAAGAAATATCGCACTGAAATGAATAATTTAGCTGATGACATAGCTACTGGCTGTTGTCGGAACTATGAAGATTACAAGTACAGGACAGGCATTCTTGAAGGTCTTGTATTAGCAGAACGTCTGTTATTGGACTACGATGTTGCTTTAACAGAAAGTTAAATACGCCGTATAAGCGGTGCAAGTAAGGGAGCAAGATGTAATGGTATTGAAGAACTCAATATTAGATGATCCCCATTCTATGGATCAGACTATTGAAGCACAAAAAGAGCGTTTGAAAGAGAAAGACAAGGTTAAGATGGCAAGCCAGATGCCAAGGCCATCCGGTTATAAGTTATTGATTGCATTACCAGAAGTTGATGAAACGACTGAAGGTGGATTGATCAAGGCCACTGAAACTATGCAACGTGAGGAAGTATCATCCGTTTGTGGTTTTGTTATAGAAGTGGGGCCAGATGCTTATCCAGAGGAAAAATTTCCTTCTGGCCCTTGGTGTAAGAAAGGCGATTGGATCATGATGAAGCCGTACTCCGGTACACGCTTTAAAATCCACGGTAAAGAATTTAGACTTATAAACGATGACAGCGTAGATGCTGTTGTTGCAGACCCACAAGGGATTATTAAAGTATGAATACTCAGACAACTGAAACTGAAGCACCCCATACCAATGAAGAGAAGTTCTTTGGTGTGAAGACAAGTATTAATGATATGCGTCCAAGCAAACAGCCCAAGGACGATAAAGACGAAGATAAACCACAGATTGAGATTGAAGAAGAATCTCAAACTGTACAAGAGGCTGCGCCACAGGCTAAGAAACCTGAAGAGGAAGAAAAGCCTGCAGTCAAGTCAGAGCCAGATACTGATGATGAACTGGAAGGATATAGCGAGAAAGTTCAAAAGCGTATTAATAAACTGACATGGCAGGCTAATGAAGAAAAGCGTCAACGTGAAAAATCTGAACAATTACGTGATGAAGCAATTAACTATGCTCGTCAGGTCAATCAACAGAATCAACAGCAAGCACAGCTGATCGCAACGGGAGAAGCCTCTCTTGTTGAACAGATCAAAAGCCGTGCTGAACTTGCAGTTAAGTCGGCAAGATCGGAATACCGTACAGTCTATGAAGAGGGCAATGCTGAAAAGATCATTGCCGCTCAGGAAGCATTAAATCTTGCTCAGGCAGAGCTACTTGAAGCTGATCGTTATGATCGTGATTATCAGCAGCGTGTTCAGAACTGGGCAGCACAGCAAGAGCAGCAGCGGAGATACGTGAATGCACAACCGCAACCACAGCCGCAGCGACAGCAGCCAGTTGTCCCAAAACCAACGCCGGAAGCGGCAGATTGGACAACCAAGAACCCTTGGTTCGGCAAGGCTGAACACAGAGACATGACTGCGATTGCTTATGCAACGCATGAAAAACTTGTCAGAGACGATGGTATACAGCCTGATACTGATGAATATTACAGACAAATTGATTCTACAATGAGGCTGAGATTTCCAGAATATTTCAAGGCTAGTGATGGTCAAGGGCAGACCAACACAGCACGACCCGCAACCGTGGTCGCTCCGGGTAGCCGTAATAATGGCGGGAAACCACGCACCGTAAAACTAAAGCCCAGCCAAGTTAAACTCGCGAAAAAACTTGGAATTACTTTAGAAGACTATGCAGCACAAGTTCTTAAAGGAGAATAATGATGGCTGATTTACCGCGCAAACCCCGTGAGCAAGAATCACGCAAGCAAGAAGAAAGAAAGTCCGATTCATGGCAACCTGCTTCACAGCTGCCCATGCCAAATCCCGTTGATGGTTGGCAATTCCGTTATATACGGACATCCACATTAGATAAGTCTGATACGAGAAATGTATCAAGGCGTTTCAGGGAAGGCTGGGAACCTGTGGTAGCAAAGGAGTATCCAGAATTGAAGTTTGTAGATTCTGATATGGATTCAAGATGGCCTGAAAGTGTTGAAATTGGAGGCTTGCTGTTATGTAAGATTCCAACGGAAACTGCTGAAGGCAGGAATAAATACTATTCAGATCAGGCTAAACAGCAACTGGATTCCGTGGATCATGGCTTTATGAATGATCAACACGCGAGTATGCCGAAGCACAATGAAAGCAAGTCGCGCACACAATTTCGCAAAGGCTGACTTCCTTTAGGGGTAGCAGCCTTAACTAAAACTTTTTCCTTTTGGAGAGATAAATATGGCTTCTACAGCTACTCCCTACGGAGCGGAACCCATTGGGCATATGAGTGCTAATGGTTCTTTCTCTGGAAAAGTCAACCCTTACCCGATTGCTACCACTTATGGTACGCAAATCTCAAATGGTGACTTTGTTTACCTGTTGGTAGACGGAACAATTGCGAAGGATACTGGTACAACCACGCTTCAAGCTGGTCTGATCGGTATCTTTACTGGTTGTTCTTATACCGACCCAACTACTGGGCAGTACACCAATAGTAATTATTGGCCTGCCTCAAATGCCGCTACTGATGCTGTAGCTCATGTCATGGATGATCCATATGTCCATTTCAGGATGCAGGGCAATGGCGCGATCACACAAGCATCATTGCAAGCTAATATTGCAATTGTTGTAACAGCAGGCGACACCATTTTTGGTAAAAGTCGTAATGCACTTAATGCTGCTACTGATGCCGCAACAGCAACGCTGCCTATTAGGATTGTCGGTTTTGTAGACGGGCCAGATAGTGCGGTTGGCGATGATTACACGGACTGCATCTGCAGGTTCAATGGATATCATCTTAATATGTCACTCTATGCCGCTACACCCGGCACTGGGCTGGCTTTGAGCTAAGGAGTAAAACATGGCTATTTCAAGAGCGCAACAGCTAAAAGAATTACTCCCCGGCTTGAACGCATTGTTCGGTTTGGAGTATGAAAAGTATCCCGAAGAGCATGAAATGATTTATGAAACTGAATCATCTGAACGTTCTTTTGAGGAAGAAGTGAAACTGTCCGGTTTCGGTGCTGCACCTGTCAAGGCTGAAGGTCAAGGCATCCAGTATGATACCGCTCAGGAGAGCTTTACCGCACGTTACACCCATGAAACGATTGCAATGGGCTTCAGTATTACTGAAGAAGCAATGGAAGATAATCTTTATGATTCTCTCTCAGCGCGTTATACCAAGGCACTTGCGCGTGGTGTGGCATATACGAAGCAGGTTAAGGCGGCTTTCCCGCTGAACACCGGCTTTACTTCATATCTGGCTGGTGATGGTGAGTATCTGCTTGATACTGATCACCCAACAGTAGGTGGTGGAACGAATGCTAACCGTCCAACGGTTGCAGCTGATCTGAATGAAACCTCTTTGGAAGATGCAGTGATTAATATCGCAGCATGGACTGATGAGCGTGGATTGCTGATTGCTGCCCGTCCACGGAAGCTGATCATTCCACCTGCCCTGCAGTTCGTAGCTACTCGTTTGCTGGAAACTGAAGGTCGTGTTGGCACAGCCGATAACGATCTGAATGCCCTGCGTAATAACGGGTCTATCCCTGAAGGGTATTCCATTAACCATTACCTGACCGATGCAGATGCATGGTTCTTGATGACTGATGTGCCTAACGGCATGAAGCACTTTGAAAGAACCTCTCTGGAAACGTCAATGGACGGTGACTTTGATACTGGCAACGTGCGTTATAAAGCACGTGAGCGTTACAGTTTCGGCGTATCCGATCCACTGGGCATCTACGGAAGCCCGGGCGCATAAGCGCAAATCTTGCCTTGTTATAGGTGGCCTTTAATATACTGGCCCCCCTTCCCGTTATTGAAGGTAGCCTATAACGAGGTCTTCCCGAGAGGGGTAGCCCAACGACTGCCCCTCTCTTTTAACCATATAGTCATTGCTTTGCACAGGCTTTGTACTTTGACCCCGGACACGGGAGGAATATAATTATGGGTGCTACACATTTTTCAGGGTTGGCAATCAGCCCAACTAACGTAACTGCCTCAACGCTCTCTCTCACTGAGTGGGATCATTCAGGTAAGGTTGTAACTTTAAATCTTGCTGCCGGTCAGGCATTAACGCTACCAGCGGCTACAGGATCAGGCGCAAAATTCACCTTGTTTGTCGGTACGACTTACACCAGTGATGCCACCGTCAAGGTTGCTAATGCCAGTGACACTATGGCAGGTTCAGCAATTGTTGATGGTACGACTTCAACCATGTTCCAGACCGCTGCTGACAGCGACACCATTACCCTTAATGGCACTACCACAGGTGGTGTATTAGGTACTCAGATCGTTCTTGAGGATGTTGCCGCAAACGTTTGGATGGTTAATATGCTTGGCAATGGCTCTGGTACAGAAGCCACCCCATTCAGTGCTACCGTTTCATAGGTGACATATGGGCAGGCTAAACAGCAGTCGTAATCCAAAGAAAGCTTCTCCTAAAAAAGTAACCAAGAAAAAGGTTACTAAAAAGAAAGCTTCAAAGAAGTAACCTGTAGGGGGAGTAACATCCCCCTATCTTCAGGAGAATGCTATGACCTTGTATTACAGGGATGGCTATGAGGGGCAGGTTGCTGAAACCTATACAATACAGCTGCCAAGACAGTTACATCCTCCACAAGATATTCAAACCGAATTTATCAATCTTAGCCAAGATGGCCTGTTGGTCATCCTTTCAGGCTATGCATGGGATTTTGGCTCCGGCCCCACCCTTGATTTCAGATACTTCCCCGGATATAAAAAAGCCCGCCTTCCAACCCTTGTCCATGACGCTCTTTGTCAATTGCACAGGAATGGCTATCTGGATGGTATAGACAGACCAAGATACCATTCAGACAGGTTCTTTTATGATCTCTTACGGGAAAGAAAATTCTGGAAACCAAGAGCAAGGCTCTGGTACAGGGGAGTCAGGATCGGATCAATTAACCCACAAGAACCCAAACCCATATTGGAAGCACCATGAAACCCTTATTTATCGCAACACTTATCGTCCTTTTGGCTGGCTGTGCCGGTCAGGGGGTTAAACTGGATGTGGAAACCGCAAACGACAAGTGCGGTATGAAGAAGGTCAAGTTCTCCACAGACTACCAAGTGGAAGAGCTTAAAATCGGACGCACCATTGAAGGTGGTGGTGAAGGGCCAGTAGGTGGCTCAGAAGGTTGCGGAGGCGGTTACACTGTCTCATTGGGCAAAGGAACAACCAAGGACGCTGAATTAGGCGTTATCGTGGAATTATTGCGGATGCTACAGGGTATGTTGCCCGTACCCGCACCAGACAATCAGTAGGAAATAACATGTCAAATCATACAGCATACGGAACAATCACAGGCAACACCTCCACGACTGAGGTCACTCTTTCTGGCTGGGCGACAATGACTGCTCATTATGATGCCGGAACAGGCACAATGACTTGGCAGTTTAAAGGCGTAGATGGAGTCTGGCGCGATATTTATGGCGGTGATGACAACCTCACCCTGCAAGCCTATACGGCTACCCACATGGTTAATGCCTTTTTTGGCACGGACACCAAGATTCGTGGCACTGTAACAGGCAGTGCTGGATTGACATTGGATTGGCAGATCATGAGCAGTCCGTTCAACAGGAACGATTAATATGTCTGCCACTGGCCCTGTTATTGCTCAAACGATTGAGCCTATAACTTCCCCAATAACCGTTCCGACAACGGGTAAGAGGGGTGGTGGTGGTGTTAAACTGCAGAATGGGCTTATCAGCTACTGGGAGTACCAAGAAACCACGAATCACCCCACTCCAAGAGCGGATTCGGCTGGCACTAACACGTTAACAACAACACTCAACATTCTTGCTAGAAACGTTGGGCCTGTAGCCCCTGTTGGTACTTACTACACTCAGGGTCAGGTTGCTTCATTAAATGACATAATGTACAGGGATGGGGTGCATGGTTTAGGTGGAGGTACAGACTTCACCTATGGCGGCTGGTCAATGTGTAATACTGCCTACGGAGACAATCAGACGCTTGTTTCAGTGTGTAGTGGTGGAGCAGCACCGAATTATGACAACACTGATTATGCAATACGTTATGATTCAACCAATAACAGATTCAATACCTATTTTGGCAACACCACTGCCTATGTAGCCCTTATTAATAATTTCGCACCAACAACGATTGTATTTTTCTTTTTTATCCTTGATTTTGATGCCTCTGCAGGTGTTGCAAGCATCAGCTTCAATAACGGCACGGCGACTTCAGTGGGTGGTATCACGACACCAACGATATCAGGGGGCAGATTTACCCAAGGCGGCTGGGGAGCAAGCCAATATGCAACGTGCGGCTATGACATGCATTTTTATTATGACCGTGTTCTGAAGACAAAAGAAAGAGAAGCCCTTTGGAATAATGGTGATGGACTGACTTATGCACAATTAGTGGCGTTATAAATGAGTACAGCATTGGCAACAAAGATCATAACTACAGGCACGGTAATTGGTGCTATTGTAGCCGGTCTTAGTGCATGGGGAACCTATGGATGGGTTACTCGTGACGCTTATGCAAAAGACCATGAAGGTGCAAGCGTTGAAACGCAACAGATCGCAATATTAAAAGCACTGGATGTCATTCAGGCTGGTCAAAAAGAACTGAGAGCAGCACAAGACCGCAATCAGGATCAGTGGGAATGTGATGAAACCGATGAGGAACTTAAGGAGTTGCTTGATAAAAAAGACAAGGCTAATGGCTACTTGTCACCAACAGACCTCAGACAGGAAAGCAAACTGGAAGAAGTCTGGCTGGATAAACGCTGCAAACGGTTTACCGATTAACCCAAGGATGGATCATGCTTTTAATAACTAGATATCCTTGCGACAAATAACGACCAATAATAGTGGTCAAAAGGAAGGAAGGGTATGTCAGACATGTTCAAAAACGACCCGACAACTGGGTGGCATCTTGATAAGCGCATTAGTGTTGCGCATATTTTGACCACTTTAGCTATGGCATTTGCCTTGGCTGGTTGGATATATGCGCTATCTGAAAGGGTAGTCACAAATCAACAGAAGATCAGAACACACGAAGCTGTTGTTGCCGTGGAATTTGTGGGCGTGCAAGCCCAACTAGAGGCCGTCAGGGAACGTGACAAGGAACTGATGCTTGAATGGGTAAGGCAGAATCAGGAAATTCTGCGCCGATTGGAGCGTATTGAGGACAGTGTGAACCGCCATCTTGAAACGACTCAGGGAACTAACGGTTAATGCGTAAACGTAACTACAGAAAGGAATACGATACATACCATTCCAAGCCCAAACAAAAGAAACGCAGGGCGCAACGTAATGCTGCACGTAATAAGTTAAAGAAGACAGGGGCAGTACGTAAGGGTGACGGGAAGGACGTAAATCATAAAAGCCGTAATACGGCTGACAACAGTCGTTCAAATTTAAGCATAACAAGTCAGAAGCAAAATCGCGGCTGGCGAAAAGGAAAATCCTAATGGTATCTTCAATCTATGATCTGTTTCGCCCACAACCAGCATCTGTCCCTGTCCCCACCACAGCACCATTGACAGGCATGAATCCAGCTACGGGTATGCCGTATCAGGCTTCTGATCAGCCTGTGAATCAGCCAACCCCTGAGCCAGCTCCAAGACCGACCATGTTTGCTGAAATGATGCAGCAGTCAGCAGCTTTGCCTCAGAATCAACCAACACAGCAAAGTCTCCCACAGGAGCAAATGGTTCAAAATGCTTTGGCACAAGCCCCACAGGCAGCATCGCAGCCCCCACAAAGTTATCCAGTACCGGACACAAGAACATCTGAACAACGGATGGCAGATTCTGGAGCGCAGCGTTTAGATAATCCGTTTAGTGGTAACAGACCAGAGACAACAGCAGAAACTTTACCTGCATACGGCACTGGTTGGTCTGCCCCGGGTGGCGCACCAAACATTGCACCAGCAGCACCTGTAGGTGGCGGTATGAACTATGTAGGAGGCTCAAGAGATTTTGATGAAAGTGCTGGCGCAGCGGCATGGAACCCTCAAAGACAACCCCCCGGTAATGCCTATGGCAAAGGTGGTCAGCAGAGTCAGGGACGGCAAGACCCAAGAGCATTACAGGCTTGGAATCAAGCACCACCAAGACAGCAGTTAGCATCTCTGATTGGAGGTGGCGCACCACAGGGAGCGCAGATGGGTGGTAAGGGTGGTCAACCACAGCAGCGTTTAGGTTCTGGTATTGGTCAGATGGGCATGTATAACGCTTTCGGTGGTCAGCCACAGATGTCTGATCGTGACAGATACAACCAGCAGGTTGGCGGCATGAGGGAGTCACAAGCAAGATGGGATGCAA
>Ga0316194_10001686_pt1 | contig 15298 bp, 15 predicted proteins | sample CroRivsedime1_MG_FD_204936 | JGI IMG/M metagenome (GOLD analysis project Ga0316194, IMG submission 204936) | Coastal sediment microbial communities from Maine, United States - Cross River sediment 1 | ecosystem: Environmental > Aquatic > Marine > Coastal > Sediment | place: USA: Maine...
TGGGTTTCCCCGGGATCGGTCAGCTCGAGCAGTCCCTGAATTTTTTCGCTCGAGAAACCGAGCGACTTGGCGCGTTGAATAAAATTCAGCCGGCGCACATGCTCATCGTCATAGCTGCGATAACCTGACGCCGTGCGCGCGGGTGCTGGAATCAGTCCAATCGCTTCGTAGTAGCGAATTGTTTCAATGTTGCAACCCGTGCGGGCGGCAAGCTTACCTCTTGTCAGCATCGATCATAGCTCCAGTTTTACAGGTCTTACCCCCTTTGCCAGGGCCATCAACGGTGATGATGCCTGGGAATGGGGAATCGGGACCAGGCGTCAATCCTATCTCAGACCTTGCAGCTAATACAGAGTTAAGTGCCTGCAATACAAGCATCGAATTAGTATTGACCCTGTAGCAGGTACAGAAATTATCATGGGTGCATATTTCAGCGGAGCAACAATATGAATATTCTCAAGATCGGCACTATTTCGATCCTGTGCCTGGTTAGCTGGAACACCACCGCAGCCGAACGCTGGTTCAACCAGGCCGTGGTCGATCATGGCGCCGAACTGTTTCAACAAAATTGTGCCGTCTGTCATGGCGTCAATGCAGAGGGTACCAGCGACTGGAAAAAAACGGATGCGAATGGCAACTACCCACCACCACCGCTTGATGGCAGCGCCCATGCCTGGCACCATTCGATTCCCCAGCTGGCCAGGTCGATCAATGAAGGCGGGATCAAGCTGGGCGGCGTCATGCCCCCGTTTGCAGACAAGCTATCAGACCAGGACGTGCTTGCAGTCATTGCCTATTTTCAGTCCAAGTGGCCGAATGAAATTTATGCCCGCTGGCACGATCGAAACATGCAGTAATTCCCAGCTTTGCTATGATGCAGCCTTTGTTAGCATAACGGAGCAAGCCGATGTCGCTCGGTAGCTTTTTAAAGTCACTTCTTATCGGTTCATCTGGTACCGGGCAGGTTAAACCCTCGGAGCCTGTCGATTACAAGGGCTTCGCGATCGAAGCCTCGCCGATCAACGAAGACGGTAAGTATCGCACCGCGGGTTTTATCAGCGGTGAAGTCAATGGAGAAATCAAACGGGTGCAGTTTATTCGCGCCGATCAAAATGCAGAGTTACAGCAGGCGATCGAGCATTCTATCTCGAAGGCGCAGCAGATAATCGATGAACAGGGCGAGGGCCTGTTAAATAAAACCCATCTGTAAGCCAGCCTGGGAGCAATCACTATAATCACCACCCCGGCTACAACGACTATTTTCTCAAACAGGGCTTCAACAGGCGCTCAGCAAACAACGGCTCTATGACGATGGGCCATGCGGGATTCACAAAGGTCGCAGCGCGTCAGCAACTTGCGATCATTGCTAAGGTCCACCCTGTAAAAACTGGTGATTAAACCGATGCTTTCGCCAGTTCCTGCTTGAGTAGCTCGATACGTGGACGTGCGTCACCGGCGTTGGGTTTTATTTCGAGTAACAATTCAAAAGCGTTAATCGCACGCTGATAATCACGCTGCGAGCCGAGAATCATGCCCAGCCCCCAGATAGCGCCAAAATGCCGCGGCTCCAGTTTCAGGGTTTGCTCTATATCCGCTATCGATCCAGCATAATCGTTCTGGTAGAAACGCACCGTGGCGCGGCGATTCCAGCCTTCGGAAAATAGCGGCACTGCTTCGATGATACGCGAGTAAATCAACTCTGCATCCGCGAGATCGCCGCTACGCACCAGTTCGGCGGCTTCCAGCATCAAGGCATCGATATCATCCTCGCCGCTGTCATACCAGATTTCCCAGATCGTCGCTTCGGCTTCTCCGAGCGCAGCCTCATCCTGGCTGGTTTTCAATGTCTGAAACAAGCTGTCGAGCCGCTGATCGGTCTGATCGGCAGTGCCGGGCATCGGCAAACAGCAAACCAGGGCCAGGGTTATCGCCAAAACCAGTTTAGATGTTTTCATGAACTCTGCTCCCGTACCCACTGTTCAAATCACGATAATGCTATCAGTGTTTTGCTGGTAGTTCTAATCGGGTTGGTTGCCGGCGATAATCATCGACCCGTTCCCAACAAGGCGTCAGGTCACTGGAATTCAACGATTCAACGCTTGCTGATAGCGCTGCATCAGTTCTGGCTCACAAAAAATACTCGATCCAGGCCCGTATATGCGCTAATTTCGAGTCCTCAGGAAGTGGACTGGAGAGTTCGCTGAATGAAGACTCCGGATAGTGGACGCAGGCACGGTAATCTGGACCGGCTGTTGCGGCCACGTCACATCGCCTACATCGGCGGCTCGCAAGTAGCTGGGCCACTGGCGTTGAGCCAGCGTGCGGGATTCAGCGGGGATCTCTGGGTAGTCAATCCCAACCGCGATGAAATCGGTGGTTTGCAAACCTTTGCCCGTATCGAAGACTTGCCGCAAGCGCCCGACGCGGCGCTGATCGCGCTTTCGCCGCAGAGATCGATCGAGGCAATTGCAGCACTTGCAGCGATCGGTGCGGGCGGCGCGGTTTGCATTGCGGCCGGCTTTGCGGAACTGGGTGAATCCGGTACCGACCTGCAGCAACAGCTGCAACAGGTTGCCGGTGATCTCGCCGTTGTCGGGCCCAATTGCATGGGCGTGCTCAACCTGTTCGTAGGCGCCGCAATCTGGGGATCAGGCGGCAATATCGAACGCCCCGACCACGCTGGCGCTGCAATCATTTCGCAAAGCGGCGCTTTTCTCTATGGCATTACCAATGTCGAACAGGGTTTCCCTCTCGGTTATGCCATCAGTACCGGCAACCAGGCCATTGTCGATATAGCGGATTGCATCGAATCAGTCATCGCCGACAACCGTGTTCGCGCCATCGGCTTTTACCTCGAAGGTCTCGACGATGGTGCCGCGCTCGGCAATGCCTGCTGGCATGCGCTGGAAAAAGGTATTCCGCTAATCGCGATGAAAGGCGGTGATACTGCCGCCGCCGAATCGGTAGCCATCAGCCATACCAGCGCCATGGTGGTGGAACGCGATCTGTGGCGGGCCTTCTCGGAGCGTTATGGCCTGGTCGAAGTTTCATCCCCGAAGGCGATGGTCGAAGCTCTGAAACTGCTGACCATCGGCGGTATCCCACGCGGTAATCGGGTCAGCGCAATTACTCATTCGGGCGGCCTCAATAGCCTGATTGTGGCGCAGGCACCCGATCTTAGCCTCGAACTGAACCAGCCAACGACTGACAATGCCGATATCATGCGCGCGCAGATGCCGGAAATCATATCGATAGCTAATCCACTCGACCTGAACCTGCCCTGGACTTCAAAAACCGGCATGTCGTTGCAGGATGGAGAGCAGATTGCCGAATGCCTCGGCTGCCTCGCCAGTGAAGTGTCAGATATGGCGGTCATGTTTCTCGACGTCCCCAGGCCCGATGGGATGGGAGCTGACACCGACTGGTATCCCAGTATGGAAGCGATGGCGAAGCTGCACGACGCACTCGATATTCCCTGTGCAGTAGCGGGAATATTACCCGAGGGACTGGTTCCCGAGTTACGCAGGCACCTGATTAAACTCGGCATCGCACCCCTGCTCGGCTTCGACGACGCGATGGAAGCCCTGTCGATCGCGGTTCGGGTAAACTCGATCCACAGACAGAAAAGGGGACAGCCCCGGCCCGACGATTTACTCACCGACCCGGCAGACGCAAAACCCAATGCACAAAGGCGAATGCTCGACGAGGCCGAATCCAAGACGCTGCTCGCGAGTTACGGCCTGGAGACCCCTGAGTTTTGTGTGAGCAACCGCGACCTGGCCGCAGATGATGCACAGAAAATCGGCTTTCCGGTAGCGCTCAAGCTAATCAGCAACGAGATTTCGCACAAGGCGAAAATGGGTGGGGTCAAGCTCTCACTCGACACGAAAACGGCGGTTGACGAAGCGGTTAACGAAATTACCGAGGCCGTGGCGCAGCATGGCGGGAAACGCATCGACAACTTTCTGCTTGAGCGCATGATAGAGAACCCACGCGACGAGTATATTATCGGTATCAAGCGTCAGGCTGCATTAGGTCTGGCGATGATGATCGGTCGTGGCGGGGTAAATACCGAGGCACTGAACATTCACAGAACTGTGCTACTGCCGCTGGTAGATGCCGATCTGATCGAGGCGATGGCAGGCATAGGCTTGCATGAGACTAGCGCGGGCTACGCTTCGATGCTGGCCGCTGCACAGGCCGTGGCCGCTTACGCGCTCGACCATCGGCATCGACTGCAATCGCTCGATGTTAATCCGCTTATCGTAACTGAAAGTGGTGCCGCTATTGCCGCCGACGCACTGATTGTACTATCGACGGAGAACTGAACATGCCCGCTGAAGATGCCATTGGAATGCAGGGCCCCGCGTACGAGATGGATATCGAACGCGGCAAGATACGGGATTTTGCACGCGCGATGCATGCGCCCTTGCCCGAGTACATCGAAGGACAGCATCCGCTGATTCCAGCGACCTTCCTGATCACCGCGGCCTACAGCTGGGGATACTCGCTCGAGCGACCGCGTGGAACCGTATTCGAACAAATCGATCACGATCTGTCGGTACCTTTGCACGCAGAAGAATCTTTTACCTTCCATGCCCCGTTACCACGGGCGGGCGACCGCCTGGTTTGCCGGGCATCACTCGAAAATGTGTGGCGCAAGCAAGGTGGGCGTGGTGGTGACCTGACATTTCTGACCATGCTGACCGAGTTTCGCAACCAGGCTGGAGAATTAATCGCCGAAGAACGCTCGACCACGGTTACCACGGAAAATGCACCCGACGCCGATGACTGGAATGTCGATGTTCCCGACTACCGACCCGACTATCCTCAAAACCTCGATCCGGGCGATCCATTCGCGCATATTATGCGCAGCAACTGGGCAGCCCTGGAAGAAGGGATGAGTCCGGGTGAAATTAGTAGCGGGGCATTACGCATCGGTGACATCGTGCGTTTCCAGAGCGTGGTCGGTGAAGACAACCCGCTGCACTGCGACCTGGTCTGGGCGAAGACCCTGGGTTACCCGAATGTATTCGGCCTGGGCTCGCACCAGGCAAGTATGCTCGCCGCCTATGCCGCGCACTGGCTGGACCCCGGCGCGATCCGCTGCTTCAAGGCCCGCTTCAGAAACGTTTACTGGCCCGGTGAGACCTTGTTTTACCAGGCAGAGGTAACAGGAAAATATATAGACAAGGCCAGCGGACATCGCATGCTCGAATTGACCCTCGAATGTACCCGCGACAATCACGACCCGGTAGTGGATGCCTGGATGACATTAGACTTCGACCAGTAGCCGTTGCCGCCAGACCGAATCGAACCGGTAGCAACCGGCGAATTCATGTCGATGGCGATGCCCGCGCTGAAGGTTGAAGACTTTCATTTCACTTCCCTGTCGAATTAGCCGACTCCGCATTCAGGCATTATTAACAGAAAGTACTAAAGTAATCAGAACAGTTGATAGAATTGTGATTCAGCAGATTCTGTTTCAGCAACCGCTTTGACTCCGAGGCAACCTATGAGTAGAGACAAATGGACTGGCCACTAGTTCTCTTTTTAGCCGTGGTAGCTATTTTCGCCTATCGTGGCTATCAAAAAGGCCTGCTCAGGTCCCTGTCCAGGGTGCTAAGCCTGCTCGCCGGTTATACCGCCTCGATTCTCTATACCGAACAGGTCTCTGCCATCCTCGCTTCCCGCTTCGAACTGGAAGGTATCGTCTCTTTTATTGCCGCTGGACTAGGTTTGTTTTTCGCAGCCGGCATCGCGGTCAGCATCGTTTTCTGGATTGTCGCGCAGCTAATGCCCGCACAGGAAAACCCTTCGACAGCATCAGCCCTGGGAGGGCTGGCAGTAGGATCGATGGTTGGTGTGATAGTCGCCATCATCGCCGTCTGGTCGTTTACTTTTGTGCGCGATTTTCGCGCTAGCCCCGAGGTTGACGAGCTGGCGCAAACTGACAGGAGTAAAATAGAAACCCTCGCCAGCAAGGTCGCTGGTAAAGCGGTCAACACCGCCATGTCGCTGGGCTCCGTCAACCCCGAGGTCGCCAGGCTGAGCGCCGCGATGATCGAAGCGCCGGCCGAGATCTCACAGCATGCCAGGCAGCTCATGAGTAGCGCCGATTTTCAGGCCCTGCTGGCTGACCCGCAAACCCGGGCAGCGCTGGAAAGTGGTGATACCCGGGCCCTGCAACAATTGCCCGCTTTTCAGAATCTGGTAAAAAATCCTGATTTTCTGGCGCTGGCGGAATCGACCGGAATGCTGACCGATGTTGCCGAAGGTACGGGGCCATCGGACGCCATTCTTGCCACCCGGATGACTGAAATCTGGGGACGTGTAGAGCGCGTAAAAAACGACGCCCGCGTTCAGGAAATACTTGGCGATCCGGAGTTCCAGCAAAAAGTGCAGTCCGGAAACCCGATGGACATGTTAACCAATCCCCGCCTGATGGAACTGGCGAATATTATTTTCGCAGAACCTGAAGCGCCTGTCGGTGCAAACCTGAATGCCCCTCAAAGCGAAAGCAATACGCCGCAGAGCCCGGAGAAAAAAACAAAAATCTACAGCTGGACCGATGAAAACGGTCAAATTCACATAAGCGACATCAAACCGGAATCTTGATCCCATCACCCTCGGACGGTCGTAAGGATACCCATTCAACCGGCCTTGTTATATTCTATTCGCTCGTAACAACCCGACATAGCGCATGGCATCATTACAGGAACAATTACTCAAGGCCGGTTTGGTCGACAAAAACAAGGCCCAGAAGTTAAACAAGGACAAGCAAAAGCAGGCTAACCTGGTGCGCAAATCCGGGGCTAAGACTGATAACGCGGTAAAGGCCAGGGCGCAGCAGGAACGGGCAAAAAAACTGGCCCGTGATCGTGAACTCAATCTGCAAAAACAGCAGGCGTCCAACCAGAAAGCGATCACTGCCCAGGTAAAGCAGCTAATCGAGTTGAATAGCCTGGATAGAGACCAGGGCGAGATTTCCTATAGTTTCGTCTATCAAGACAAGGTGAAAAATATCGGCGTCAGCGAAGACCTGAAGAATCAACTTACCCAGGGTCGCCTCGCGATCGTGACCTTACTGGTAAACGGGGAACGGAAATTTGAAATCGTACCGGCACCGGTAGCTGAAAAAATTGGCCAGCGGGATGCCGCATCGGTGGTCCATCTCAACCAGAAAGTTGAAATGGAGGAAGATGATCCTTACGCCGATTTCCAGGTCCCCGACGATTTAACCTGGTGAGGTAACGCCTGGTTCAGAATCGGGGGCAGTAGCCTGATTTTTCCAGTATCAGCAATAACTGTATTAGGAGCGGGGTTTTAGACCTATATCGTCATTGAAAAAATTCTGGTATCCGGGGCCTTACGCAACAGGCGCAGGTCAAATGCCATACAGATATTCCTGACAAAAGGACGGGCATGCTCAGGTACTAGCAGTTTGTTGTCAGTCAATTCCACCAATCCATCGGCCTCCATTTCCGCCAACCTCGATAGACACTCCTGCAACTCCGGAAACTGGTGAGCCTGATCCTCCCAACTGGTCTCGAATTGACACATGATATTCAGAATATGCTGTCTTACGATGCGATCTTCCGGGGTCAACAAATGACCTCTAAATATCGGCAACTCGCCCCGGTTGGCACGGGTTTCGTACTCGGGCACCGTTTTCTCATTTTGCGCAAACGCGTACCAGGAATCACTAATAGACGACATGCCCAAACCGATCATTAACCGGGTTTTACTGGCCATGTAGCCCATAAAGTTACGGTGTAATTTCCTGCTGATTAATGATTGATACAGGGAGTCGGATTTCAGTGCAAAATGATCCATGCCGATTTCCTCGTAACCCAATTCCGAAAACAGCTTCTTACCCGCCTCGTAGAGGGCTCTTTTTTCCTCATTTTTAGGCAGGTCCGCTTCGCTGAATCCACGTTGACCGGTGCCTTTTATCCAGGGCACGTGCGCATAGCTGTAGAAAGCCAGTCTATCTGGAACCAGCTGGTTGGTTTTATTGATCGTGTCGATTACGTTTTCCAGGGTTTGATGAGGTAAGCCGAAGATCAAATCATGACTTATCGAGGTAAAACCGGTTTCCCTGGCCCATTCAGTGACCTGCCTGACCTGCGCAAAACTCTGCATCCTGTTAATAGTTTTCTGTACCAGGGGATCGTAATCCTGGACCCCAAAACTGCATCTGCGAAAACCCAGGTCATACAAGGTGTCGAGATGCGACCTGGTGGTACTGTTGGGATGCGCCTCGAAGCCATACTCATTTCCCTCCGCTACCGCAGCATGTTCCAGGATTCCTTCGATCAGATATTTAAGATGGTCCGGACTAAAGAAAGTCGGCGTACCGCCACCGAGGTGTAATTCCTTAATCCTGGGCGTTGCATCGAACAACTCCCGGTAAGTCTTCCATTCACTTAGTAGCGCATCAATATAGGGTTTTTCGACGCTATGCCTTTTCGTGATGCGTTTGTGACAACCACAAAACGTGCACAGGCTTTCGCAATAGGGAAGGTGAATATATAAACTGATACCCTCACTGCTGTTACTTTCCTCAAATGCCCGCACAGCCGTATCTTTCCAGATGGTTGGAGAAACCGATGCTTCATCCCAATAGGGAACGGTTGGATAGCTGGTGTAACGCGGCCCGGGTATATTGTATTTCTGAATTAAATTATCATGCATGTCAGGCAATCAGGGGTAAGTTCAACAAACCAGGCCAGGCGGATTTTCCCGCAATCCCCTATGTTAACAGAACCGATATATATATCATGAACAGGAACCGCTATTGGCAAATTCCGCCACAATAGTAGCGCACAATTAATCACACAGAGGCCCTATGCTACCGCTGAATTTATCTGCTAACGAAACCCGAATCATCGGCTGTCTGATGGAGAAATCTGTCACCACACCGGATCAGTATCCTCTTACGCTGAACGCGCTGACCAATGCCTGTAACCAGAAGTCGTCCCGTGAACCGGTGATGTCGCTGCCGCAGGGCGTGGTGCAACATGATGCGCGCTTGCTGGAGAGCAAGCATCTACTCAGGATCGAGGAGGGTTTCAAACGCGGGGTGGAAAAATATGCGCAACGATTCTGCAATACATCCTTCAGTGAATTGCAATTCGACGCGGCACAATTCGCCATCGTTTGCCTGTTGCTGCTGCGTGGCCCGCAAACCCCGGGAGAACTTAGAGCCCGCAGTGGCCGGCTGCATGAGTTTGCTGACAATACCGCGGTGGTAGAAGCACTCAACTGCTTGATCGAGCGCGAGGGCGACGCACTGGCAGTTCAACTGCCACGCACCCCGGGGCGTAAGGACGCCGAGTACATGCATCTATTCTCGGGGCCCGTCGACGTACAGGCACATGTCGAAAGGGTGCAAACCGACACAGGCAGTGATTCCTCGCCACGGGTCAGTATGACTGGGCTCGCGCAGCGGGTTAGCGATCTCGAGGCTGAAGTCGCCGAGCTCAAAAAGCTGCTGGAGTAATGCAGCGCAGGTTAGCGTTATTGCGTTGCGACAACTTGCAGTGACTGGTGCGCGGTACGCCTGGCCTGCCGGCGTTTGATCGGCGAGCCACTAATCCACTGCTGGATTCAGTCAGTTTTTATAGGCAGGATCTTTCTCTTCGAGTAAGCGAATTACCGCATCCCAGGCCATGTCGATATGATCAGGGAATTCGTCGGCGTGCACCTTGCCTTTTCTCGCCATCTCATCGACAACCTCGGCAGTGGGAGTCACGATATCGGCGCCCGAAGCCAGCACATCGACCTGTACCTTGCAGGCGTTCTCCGCCGTATAAAGAAAATAAAATGCTTCAGCCACGCTACGACCAACTGTCAGCAATCCATGATTTTGCATAATCATGATCCAGCTATCGGCCATGTCTGCACCCAGTCGCTCGCACTCTTCGTTACCCGCTCGTGCGATGCCGTAGGCGTGATAGCAAAGCATGTCGCGAATCTCATTAGCCTGCTGGGTCAGGGGCAACAGGCCGCATTCCATGCACGAAACCGCCATGCCCGCACGAGTGTGACTGTGCAGGGCCACGTTGATATCAGGCCGCGCTTTCAGCATGGCGGTATGGATGGCATGGCCAGCATTGTTGTAGGGGTAATCACCATCAATCACGTTGCCGTCGAAATCGACCTTGATCAGGTTACTGGCGCAAATTTCGTGGAACAACAATCCGCAGGGATTGATCAGGTACTGGTCCGGATGGCCCGGGACCCGGGCACTCAAATGGGTAAATATCGAATCGGTCCAACCATAGTGCACAAAAGCCCGGTAACAGGCTGCCAGCTGAACTCGAAGCTGCCACTCTTCTTCGCTACAGTCTTTCGAAACAAGTTGCGGGGTTGGATTGCTCATGAAATCTCCTGGACCTCAATCTGGTTCTTTGGTTGATTTCTTTGCCGGAGTGAGGCTGCGACTAAGATACTGGTAAAAATCCCAGATAGTACCTTCAAGATCGCGCGCTGCCAACGGGCCAGGTTCGTGAAAACGAGATTCCAGCCCCTGCTGCACCCTGATTAAAACCTGCTTGTCTTCGGCCATGGTGTGCTGAAACAGTTTTATCGCATTATCGACATCCTGCTGCGACCAGTGTTCACCATAAAAGATCAGCCCCATTTTCACTCTGACCCGGTCAGTCGATTGCGGACGAATGCATAAAAACGAGCTGTAGTCGCTGCCAATCCCAACCGTAAGCCCGGGTGGAACCGCAAACATGACGCAGGTATCCATTTGTTCATCGCTCAAGTCGGGATGACCGATGCGGTCTTCCGGCAGGCGCGTGGTAAAGCCGACACTATAGCCGAAATGGCGTTTGCCGGGTTGTAAATGACTGCAAAGCCGGCTCGGATTGACCTTGTGCAGGGTGTCCTTATGCAAGGGTGTAAGGTGATACCCTTCCATGAAGTTTTCCAGCAGACATTTCCAGTTTGTATCCCAGGTCTCCTCGGCCAGGTAGCGCAAAGACATTTGTTCCAGATGATAGTCATTGATCACCGCATCGAGTGGCGCGAGCTGCTTTTTCAGGCTTGCCGCACGCGGGTTCAAATTGACAAAAATGAAACCCTGCCAGAATTCGCACTTCAACTCAGGCAGTCGGCATTGCTGCAGGTTAAAAACCTCGTGCGAATCCAGGTGCGGTGCATTCAACAGTTGCCCGGTAGTGTCATAGGCCCAGTGGTGATAAGGGCACAAAAACCTCCTGGTATTGCCGCTGCCCTCCGCGAGGACTGTGCCGCGATGACGGCAAACATTGGAGAGTGCCCGGATCTCTCCGTCCCGTCCATGGACTACCAGGATCGGCTCGCCGATGTGATCGAAAGCAAAGTAATCGCCGGGTTGGCTGACTTCTTCTACCCGTCCGACACAAAACCAGTCCCTGGCGAACAGTTCATCGCGCTCGGTTTGCATCCAGCTCGGATCGGTATAAAAAGCACCCGGCAGCGAGAATCCCTGCTCATAGGGTTTATCTTTAATCGAGCGCAGGGTCTTCAAAAACAATGAATTTTGCGTTTTCGTCGGAATCGATGCCATATGCCAGGTCCCGTCAGTTGGGTTTTAATCGTTGCTAAGTCGCCATGTTCACCTATATTAAATAACTGAAGTTAAATAAAACAGGGGAATTCTCATGAGCGAAGCCATTCTAGAGGGCGATGCAAATCCATATAGCGCACCCGATGCTGCCCTCGATACCGGGCAGGATGCTCTTTACCAACCGAAAATCTTTTCTTTCAGTGGTCGAATCGGACGCATGCGCTACCTGGCCTATGGTATCGGTGTCAACATTTTGCTGATGGCGGTAATGATTCCATTGGGTGGTGCAGGAGGCCTGATGGGTGGCGAAGCCGGTATGTCGATGATCACTATGCTCGTGATAGGTTTTTTTTACATTGCCACATTCGTGATTTCGATCATGTTCGCCAAACGACGGCTGAACGATCTGAATCGCAGCGGCTGGTGGTTCCTGCTGTTCCTGATTCCGCTCGTAAACCTGCTATTCGCGATTTACATCCTCTTCTTCCCGGGTACCGACGGCGATAATAATTTTGGCCCGGCGCCGGCTGCAAATTCGATCGGCGTCCTGATTCTGGGCTGGATATTCCCGGTTATAATGATTCTCGGCATCGTTGCAGCTGTTGCGATACCGATGTTTGCCGGTACAGCGCCTCAATAAACACCAGCCACCCCGTTCATCACTCAGGCAAAAGCCGGCAACACTTCGGCACAGAATAGTTCGAGAGAACGTTTCTGTTCCTTTAGTCCAAGCCCCATGCTGGCGTAGTAGATAAAATCGTCAACGCCAAGCGCTTCATAGCGTTTGAGCTTGGCGATCACAGCGTCAGGTGAGCCGAACATCAGGTTTTCTTCCAGCATATCCGCGTTGTACTGCTCACGATCGGTTAATTCATCGAGTGGAATCTGTTTCGGGAAGCCATTGTTGACATCACCCAGGTTACGGAACAGGTTTTCGAATTGACCCAGCACTGACTGAATTGCCCTGATCGCGGTATCGCGACCAGCCGTATCTGCGTAGAGCGCTGTGTGGCGCATCATCGCGAATCGCGGCCGATCGCTACCGGGGTATGCAGCGATCGCCTCATCGAGTTGGGATTTGTACAGCTCGGCCTCGGCAAATGGTCGTGTCAACGGCCATGACATGACATTGCAATTATTCTTCACCGCATAATCGAAAGTAATCGGCGACCTGGCCGCGACCCATATCGGTGGATGCGGTTTTTGCACCGGTTTAGGCACCGAGGTCGAGGTCGGAAAAGTCCAGAACTCGCCATTATGCTCATAATCACCTGCCCATAACGCCTTTAACGCGGGCAGCATTTCCTGCATATACTTATAGGCGTCTGATTGCTTCAGGCCGGCATGCATACGATCAAACTCGCGCTGGTAAGCGCCTGAACCGAGGCCGAACTCGAGCCGCCCGCCACTGATCAGATCGGTGAAAGCGGCTTCTCCGGCCAGGTTGATCGGATGCCAGTAAGCTGCCACCGCAACCGCGGTACCGAGACGAATATTATCGGTATGGCCAGCCCACCAGGTTAAAATCTGGAATGGGTTGGGCGCAATCGTCATTTCCAGCGCATGGTGCTCGGCTGCCCAGGCCACACTGAAACCGGCCTGATCGGCCATTTGCACCATTTCCAGGGTATGCCGCGCGACATCATTCATATCCATGCTGTCGTCCATACGCTCTAAATTGATTGCCAACTGAAATTTCATCTTGCTTACCTTCTGCTTCGGTTTAACCGGCTTTTACCAGCTGTGATTAACGGACGATATTAATCCTATTCATCGAATTTCGAAACTGCTTCCATCAAAATAGGAATCGCCAGGTTACAGGAATGGATTCCCATTACCGTGGTCAATTGAATTGTTTCGAGAATCTCTCTCTACTTTTTCAGCCTGCAAGGATGCGACCACGGCCTGCCCGCCCGACATTTTTCATCCAGGGTTACCGTAAAAGGTTTTAAGTATTCGGCAAATCTTCAAGGAATTCGACCAGGGCGGCAATGAAAAAAGACGGATTTTCGGCTAATCCCATGTGTCGCAAACCCGGCACAACAATCACCTGGGCGCCGTCAATTTCACTGGCGATAACCTGGCTCATGGCTGGCGTGCTGCCGCTGTCGTTTTCACAGGTTATTATCAGCGTCGGATGGGTAATCGGTGGCTGCGGCCGGATTAACTCGACCACTCCGAATGCCAGTACCTGTCGGCAAAGCGCATAACTCTCGGGATCGTTAGCCAGAACCCAACCACGTACGGTAGCGATAAAATCGGGATTGGCGGCAATAAAATCCGTGGTAAACCAGCGCTCAATAGTCGCGTCCAGCGTCGCTCCAGGGCCCCCCACGGCAGAATCCAGCGCGCGTTGCTCGACCAGCTTTTGCGCTTCTGGCTTACGTTCGTGCGGAGAATTCAGAATCGCCATGGCGCGTAATCGGTCAGGATGATCCATGGCGAAACGCCGATTGATCATACCACCCAGGGAGAAACCGATAATCGAGCATTGATCTATCGCCAGCTCATCGAGTAGCCCAAGCAGTTGTTCGGAAAACATCGTTAGCGACGGAGTTCCCGGGGGTGGTGCACTCTCGCCATGTCCATACAGGTCGTAACTCAAAACCCGATAGCGCTGAGACAAGCGTGATGAGAATTTTTCCCAGACGTGCCGATTCAGACCAAGGCCATGGACCAGTACAATGACCGGCGCATCGGCTGGCCCGCCCAGTTCGTAAACACTTCCATTTCGGCTGGTTCTGGACATGAGGAAGACTGCGTTAGTAATGTTGAGTCGACTAATTTAACCCAGCCGGTTAAAAATTGAGAGCAGTTTATCGGCGCAATTTGCTTGCGACACCCCGCAGCAGCAACCCAGGCGATCTATTCAGGCTGCTGTGTCCGGCGTCAGGTAAGCAGTTGCAGACAACGATCGCGAGTCTCGCCCATCATGGCGGTGGGAGCGCCCGCCTTGGCCAGGACACGGGTACCGAAATAGGCACTTATAATAAATGCCGCCAGCGATGCAGCCTGTTCCTCATTTTCGGTCTGTGCTTTCAGTGCATCCATAATCGCCAGCTTCAATCGACGGATAGTCGTCTTGATCTCGCTTTTCACCTGCTTGTCGGTGACTGCCATTTCCAGGCTCGCATTGCATAACAGGCAGCCACCGGCAAATTCACCCCGTTTGGTCGATTCAATCACGTTGTCAAACAGGCGGGCGATTTTCTGCCTGGCGCTACCCTCGCCATTGAGCATATCGATTCCAGCCTGGATTCGCGTGCGGTCATAGTGCTTTAACGCGGCCAGGTATAGCGCCTGCTTGTCGCCGAAAGCACCGTAAAGACTACCCTTGAGCAATCCCGAAGCGGCAACCAGGTCCTGCATCGATGTGGCTTCATAACCTTTATCCCAAAATACCTTCATCAATTTCTCGATAACCTGAATTTCTTCAAACTGTCTTGGCCTGGCCATATTCAATCCGTTTAAATAGTTGAACTGGTTATTGTCTGATCGGTCAGTAACCAGTATATTACTGCGCTGGGCTGTTTTGCAGCCATATTTTTCGACTAGTTTATGACCATTTGGTCAATAATTCAACCCGCAGAAATAGAATCATGCCCGCTAGATACGATGTTGTTGTTCTCGGCGGCGCACGCACTGCTGCATTCGGCGCAGTTACCGCCGTTGGCAACCTATGAAGGCCGTAGCGGACGAATTAAGTATACTGTCCCCGATATTCAAACAGAACGA
>Ga0316194_10001688_pt1 | contig 15296 bp, 12 predicted proteins | sample CroRivsedime1_MG_FD_204936 | JGI IMG/M metagenome (GOLD analysis project Ga0316194, IMG submission 204936) | Coastal sediment microbial communities from Maine, United States - Cross River sediment 1 | ecosystem: Environmental > Aquatic > Marine > Coastal > Sediment | place: USA: Maine...
GTACACCTTGGAGCTGAGCCCGAGGAGGAACACGGCGATCGCGCCGGCCCATACGAGCCCGAACACGACGTAGCGATTCGAGCGCCGCGTTCTCACCTGTCCCGCAACCCAGAGCGCACCGATGAGGGCGCCCAGGCCGGGTGCCGCCATAAGCAGCGAGTACCCGCTCTCGTTCATGCCCAAATGGTCCTTCGCATAGGCCGGCATCTGGGTCTGGTAGGTCCACGTGAAGACAAGCGTGATGGCGAGGAGCAGCATCAACGTGCGCGTGCGGCGATGGCCGTGCACGTAGCGAACGCCCTCGAGAAGCTCCTTGATTGGACCCGCGTGCATGCGATCCGCGTTCGTGGACTCGAGCCGGATGCCAGCGAGTGCGATCACCATGATCAGATTCATGGCGGCCGCGATGATGAAGCAGGGGCCCACGCCCAACAGCCACAGAAGCGGCGCGCCGAGGGCGGGGCCCACCACGCGAGCGACGTTGAACCCCGCGCTGTTGAGCGCGATCGCGTTCCTGAGATCGGTCCGACCTGCCAGGTTACTGACGAAGGCGTTCCGCACCGGGATCTCTACTGCCCGCGCGGCACCGATGAGGATAGCGGCAGCGAAAACATGGCCGATCAGCACCTGCTCGGTCAGCACCAGGATGCCGAGCACCACATTTGCCGTAATGGCGACCCACGGCAGTGCCATGAGGAGCTTGCGCCGATCGACGCGATCGGCCAGGACCCCACCGAAGGGGCTGAGGACCAGGAGCGGCAGGAGTCCCGCCGCCGTAACGTAGCCCAGGGTGTCGCGTCGGCCAGTCAGTTCGTAGACGAGCCAGCCCTGAACGATGACCCGGATCCAGAATCCGAGCAGGGACAGGACGTGGCCGACGAAGTAACGGCGAAACGCGGGCCGCCTCAGGGAGGCGAACGTGGCGCGGACGAGCCCGTCCTCGCCGGGCCCCGCGCCCTCCGGCGTCATGCGTCGTCCTCGAGGTCCTCTGTGGCCGCCCGTTCCACGAGATCCCTCTCGGCCGCCGCCATCAGCGAGGCGAGGCGCTCCTCGAATACGGGTTCCTCGGACTTCTCCCAGCCGGCCATCTCGGGAGGCTAGCACGCCGCCTCCTCGGCTGGGAGGAGACCACAGAGGGGCAGGCGCGGGGGTTCAGTGCCGGCGATTCTCGATGTAGGGCGGTCCTTGCGGCCGCCCGCGGGAGGGGGCAAGTCCCTCCCCTACAAAGTGAATTTCTGGAATGGCGGAGGGGAAGGGATTCGACCACGGAGGGGCAGGGTTGGGTGGTGCAGTGTCGGCGATTCACGATGTGGGGGCGGCCCTTGCGGCCGTCCTTTGGTGTAGGGGAGCCCCTTGCGGGCTCCCGCGGGAGGGGGCCAGCCCCTCCCCTTCTATGTGGCCGACATTGTCAAGCTTCCTGGGTATGCGTTCTCAGATCCTCCTTGGCTGTCGTGTGTCACGCCTACTGGCTGCTTCCTCGTGGCGTCGGGCCTGATGGCCTCGGACGACCTTCTATCCGTGCGGTCCTTTCGACCGGCACCCAATCCAGCATGCGCCTTTGATGGCACATCGTGGAAGCTTGCTTCGAGCGGCCCCATCTACAAAACGGCTTTCTTTTTGAGCCAGGGGCGGGGACGGGCGCGCTCTGACCAGCAGAATTCGTCCTCATCGGGAACCTCGAGATCCGAGCCTGTGGCCTCTACGTCTTGAGTACCGCCCCCGCAGGGACGACTCCAGTCTCCAGGTATAGCCACAGGGCAATCAAGAGCTTGCGGGCCAGGGCGACAATGCCGACCCGCCGCGCGCGACGACTCCCGGGACCGTAGCGCTCCTGAAACCATTTGCTCAGCTCGCTGTCAGGTTGGAAGCGCAGCCAGCCCCAAGCGATCTCGACCGTTGCCGCACGCAGCCTCCGGTTGCCGTCCTTGCCAATTCCCTGGTCGCGCTGGATCTGACCCGAGCTGTACGGCGTCGGCGTCAGACGAAGGCCTCCATCGACGCCAGCCACGCGTAGTTCTCACCGATCCCACGCAGACGGTAGAGACGGCGCGCGGTCTGCGCTCCACGATCTCGCGCCGTGCGCAGGGCTGAGCGTCGCTGCTTCTCCAGCTCGGCGATCTGCTCCTGCACCAGGGTCCAACGTACGTACTCACGCTCCAGACGGCTGCGCAAACCCGCTGGCACCGGCGAGTTGTCCCAAAGCCGGACCGCAGAGAGTCGCGCTAGAAAACTCCTCGACACCTTCAGCCGGATCCCCTGGGTCACCAGAAGGCTCGTCATGCGGTTCGTGTACCGAGTCCTTTCTCGTTTCAAGGCCTCGAGCTCCCGATGCAGCTGCCTCTGATCCTCCGCCTCCACACTGGGCACTCGCGCCACGCCCCACACCTTCGGCTCCCCACTCCACCACCGCATCAATTGCCGCAGCAGCTTGCCCACGTCTAAACGATCCGTCTTCGCCCGCCGACTCCGACGATTCACCTCTATGCTCGAAGGATCCACCACGATGTTTTCGATCCCGGCATGCCGGAGATGACGATCCAGCCAGAAACCATCCCAACCCGCCTCGTAGCAGCTCACCACCCGGGCCGAAGACTCCAAACCAAAGCGCCGCTCTGCTCGAGACACCTCCTCGTGCAACGCTCCCAGATCCCCCGCTGCAATCGTCCGCTCTCGGGCCTTGCTGCCCACACCCACCGTGCTGCCCAGCTTCCACTTCGAATTACTCAACTCCAAGGCCAGAAACAACACCTTCTCCTCGCTATACTCTCTAGGGGCGGCTGTAGTCTCCACTCGCTTCCTCCTTTCAGTGGGTGAAAAATGGAAGCTTAGACACAGTCGCCCTCTTTTTGCCCACCCCACACCACCAAGGCCTCGCCAGCATAGGATCTACAATCTGAATGTCACAACACCTGACAACGAAGCGACGGAGCTTCGCTGTGAGGGATGATTGTTGTGGTCGATGCTCAAGAGTGGTGGTTAGTTGTGGTCTAGGGGACCGAGAGTGGACCACGCCGTGAAGTAGAGGCGTCTCCTGGCGAGACACCGCCTCTTCGATGCGGTACGAGTCGCTCCTGGGGTCACATTGGCAATCGAACACACCCTCGTCGATAAACCCTCATCCAGTCTGTCGCGTCCAATCAGAAGGAACCTATCTCGACACCACTGCTGCCATAGAACGAGAGGAGCAGGCGATGGGATCAAGCTTCACCGACTCTATATATGGTCTCGTGTGGGACCAACTAGCCTTCCGCGGCCACTGGCTCCTTCCTCTAATGCTCGTTCTTACGATAGTTGGCCTCTGGCTCTGGAGTCGAGCGTCCGTAGGCTCTAGGCCCTGGTTAGTCTGGTCTGGCTACACCGTTCTTGCGGCTGTCGTTGTCTTGGAGATAAGTGGAATAAGAATGGTAAGGGAACCCTCGTTCGAACAGTACGCCAGGGCACTCAGGAAAGCGCACAGCTACATCGGAAAGACAGTTCCCGAACTGGAGTTCCGCCGCGTCGACAACGACGGGCTACTACGCTTGTCCGATCTCCAGGGCCGTGCGGTCTTGCTCAACCTCTGGGCGACATGGTGTCCGCCGTGTGTTCATGAAATGCCCGATCTCGAACAATTGCAGCGAACTCATGGCGAGCTGGGATTGGTGGTAGTGACCCTCTCCGACGAATCCCGGCAGCATCTCATCGCATTCCTGGAAGAGCATCCGGTCGAGACTCTGAACGGGTATCAGCAGTCTTTAGATTGGATCTATGACACAGATGCTCGCCCGATGAACTTCCTCATCAGCCCTGATGGAGTGCTCCTCGATTGTACAGAGATGCCCGGCGACGGCACCTACGGAGCCTTTGCCGATTGGGTCGACGAGCACCTCAGAACCTGAGATTCTGTTCGCCTGCTATTGACGGTCTCTTACCTGCCTGCCACCCCCAGGGGTAGCCTCACGCCACCCCTCAAGGTGTTTCGCCGCTCGCAAGGTCGCCTGTAACGTCCGAGTCGGTCAGAAGCTTTCAATCCGTCTTCCCTCAGAAGGGACTGGCGTCATGACATTCCGACGGTGGATTGTGGTCATTTGTGGGCTGATCTTCCTAGCACCCACAACGAGTACCGTAGCTCGTAGCATCGACTCGGAGGTCCTCACTGTGGAGGATCTCTTCAAGCGCTCTGGAGAGGCTTATCAGAGCGCATCTGCGCTGGAGATCACTCTCGCCACATCGATTGAGCTTCCGAATGCCGAGCCGGGAGAGCGGGTGGTCCGGTATCTGCTCGGCAAGGATTCGGACGCTTCGATCGAGATCGGAGACCAGCTGATAATCGTTGCCAGCGGCAACACGCTGTACGCAGAGCGCATCGGAAGCGACGACCGCTACTTCGAGACCCCTTACGCCGGCGACCTCGGGAAGACCCTGGAAGAGATACGGGGCAATGGGACATTGGCCGGCCTCTGGGAACCACCTCAGATGGCGCTGCGTATGGGCAAACCGCTCGTTGAGGTCATCAATGCGTTCCGCTATTCGAGCCTTCTCGAAGAGCTCGAGGTAGAGAGCTATCAGCTTGTTGGCGACTCGACCCATGAGGTTCGGTTGAAGGCTGCCAACGGTAGCTGCACTGCCCGTTTCGAGCCGGAGTCCTTCCGTCTGTCGGAAGTCGAATACGTCGTCCAGCCACCTGACGCTCCAGAGAACTTCTCCGTGCGGATCAGAGGCCGCTACGAGACGAGAATTCTGACGGCAGATGAAGGGATCATCGGCTACGACCCTGGGGATCGGACCAAGGTCGAAACCTATAGGGAGCTCTCTCCACCCCCTCCAGGGATAAACCGCCCGCCCGATGAGATTATCTCTACCGAGCAGCTCGCAAGGCAGGTACTCGACATCGACGGGTTGGCGGCGGCGGTAAGAGAGAAGCGAGTGCTTCTGATCGGCGAGGATCACCTCTACAACGAATTGCCCACCTATCTCGCTGCGCTCTTGGACCGACTCGATGACCGGCCCATCAGCCTACTTCTGGAACTCCCCTACGACATCCAGCCTCTGATCGACCACTACGTCCAGTATGGAGACCAACAGACCCTGAGCGAGATCTTCGATGGGCGCCAGGTCTTGCAGCTTCAAACAGTGCTCCGCTGGGCCCACGAGAACCGGGGGCGAGTTCTCCAGGTCCAAGCCATGGACGAACCTCTCTACGAGATCTTCGTCAAGCGAGCCTATTTCCACGACACCCGCAACCGGAAGATGGCCGAGGCCCTCTACCAAGCCTGGAAACAGCATCCCCAGGGCCGCGTCGTCGCCTACGCCGGCCAACTCCACATGATGCTGGCTGGCCGCTATCGCCTAGACCAGCCAAGTCGTGAAACCGCGGGCGCCCGGCTTCTCGGCATGGGCGTGCCCCGCGATCAGGTCACGACCATCCAGTTGAACGGCGGGGAGAACTTCCACCTCCACACCGTCTGGAACGAGCCAGGGGCTCTGCCGCTCGAAGGTGAGACGGCCCGGATTCCGATCCCCTACTTCATCGACTACCCGATCTTCAATGCCACTCGGGCAGGAGAGGTCTTCGACTTCTTCGTGAATGTGGGAGCGTTGACACAGGTCGAGATGAAGTAGGTGCTCTCTTCGGCCCTCTCCCACCCCGGGAATCAACTCGAAGCAGAACACCCGCTCTGAGTCGCTGGTATTCAGGACCGACCGGAGCCTTCCGAGCTACACTGTTTCAGGCCGAGTCGGACCAGGAGTGGACCACGGCCCAGATCGCCCGATACAGGTTGTCGGCTTCTTCTTGCAACTGGGCCAAATCCACAACCTCGCGCGTCGGAGAACCCTTCGCAAACTCCTCCGCACTCTCGCGAGAGACAAAATGACGGACCTGGCAACAGAAGGATGCGCAGACATCGTCACTGGCTTCCTCTTCGCCCGAGACGACCATGGTTGCCATCGCACCGATCGGATCGACCAGCTCGACCCCTTCAGGACTGATCGACAACCGAACGAGCTCCCGTCGACGAGGATCGACAGATTCGACTTCGACGGGATACTCGATGAGCTTTGGAATTACATGTGCCCACAGAGCACAGCAACTGTAGATGATCTTGGAATCGGCCTCGACTCTGTGAAGAGTCGGAGCAAGCGTCATTCCATAGAGGTCGATAAGCCGTCCGTCGGCGTCGCGTTCGCATCTTCCCGCTGCCGCAGCTCTTTCGATCTCGACAGCTGAAACTCCAGTCGCCCGTGAGACTCGATCGATTTCAAGCGCCTCACCCTTGGCGAGAAGTGGAAACAAGGGCAGTAAGACCTTCGCTTCCCGCCAGCCGGCGGCGAGGTGTCGAATGGTCGCGGAAGACGACCGTTCCATTGCTTGGTCGTTCATGGCATTGACCCTCCTCCAGGGTCCACCTGAGGAGCGGATCCCGAGATCGGGGAGCCCAGAAGCTCCGCTGCTTTGGCCGCAAACCTCTCGGGGTCGAGACGGACATCCTCAGGAAGTCCACACAGCCGAGGCTCCCACCACGCAGGCTGGGGAGCCTTCCCGACCTCCCAGCGCGCCTCGGACTCAAAGAGCATCAAGACATCCCAGGTAGGGGACCCAAGAGTGAGGTCGGTTCCGTCCGAGTGCTTCAATGTCTGGTTCAGGCCCTCCGGCAAAGATCGTTTCCAGCCCTCTTGACACTATCTACAATGAGAATACGCTTCATTGCAGGGCGAAGTGAAGAAGCACGCGGGTCGAGCTTGATTACTTCTGACTCGAGAGAACAGCGATGAACTGGAAGCCCGAGTGGAAGCTGCTTGCTGTCATCGTGGCTGTCTTCGCGGCAGTGTTCTTTCTTCCGGTGGGTACCTCTCGCTTCGATCGAGCAGTTCTGGAATCCCTCCACCTCGCCAAGTGGTACGCCCAGGAACACGTTCTGTTGTGCCTGGTGCCAGCCTTCTTCATCGCCGGGGCAATCGCAGTATTCGTCAGCGGCCCCGCGATCATGAAATACCTAGGGGCGAACGCTCCCAAGGCTCTCGCCTATGGCGTGGCATCGGTCAGCGGGACAGTCCTGGCTGTGTGCTCCTGCACGGTACTGCCACTATTCTCCGGTATCTACCGCATGGGAGCCGGACTCGGACCGGCGACGGCATTCCTGTACTCCGGGCCCGCCATCAACGTGCTTGCGATCGTCCTCACCGCACGTGTCCTGGGGCTCGAGCTCGGCCTTGCCCGTGCCCTCGGCGCAGTAGTCTTCGCTGTTGTCATTGGGCTCATGATGCACTTCCTGTTTCGCAAAGAGGAGCTGGCCAAGGCAGAAGCTCAGATGGCCATGCCCGTGTCCGAGGCTGCACGTCCCCTCTGGCAAAGTGCGACCTTCTTTGCCCTGCTCGTCGGGATCCTGGTCTTCTCGAACTGGGGCCCGACCACCGCGGAACAGGGACTGTGGAGAGCTATCTATTCGGCCAAATGGTGGTTGACCACCATCTGTGCGCTCGGTTTGGGAGTGGCTCTGGTTCGCTGGTTTGGTCTTACCTGGGCCAAGTTTCTGCTGATTGGCATGGCAGTCGGTCTGGCCGCATGGCTGGCCCCGGGGTACCCCGCCGTGGCTTTCACGGTCGGCATCGTGGGACTGTCGGTCGTAATGTCCTCGGACGAAGGGGAGCTGGGTCAATGGCTCCAATCGAGCTGGGGATTTGCCAAGCAGATCTTGCCACTGCTCTTCGTTGGTGTCTTGGTCGCCGGACTCTTGCTTGGTCGCCCTGGCGGTGAAGGCCTGGTCCCTGCCGGATGGGTCAGCTCGGCAGTCGGCGGAAACTCTCTAGCTGCCAATCTGTTCGCATCGGTCGCCGGCGCCTTCATGTACTTCGCCACTCTCACCGAGGTACCGATTCTCGAAGGGCTGCTCCGCAACGGCATGGGTCGGGGACCGGCATTGGCTCTGCTTCTCGCCGGGCCAGCCCTCTCGCTTCCCAATATGCTGGTTATCGCCAGTGTCATCGGCTGGAAGAAGACTTCGGCCTACATCTGCCTGGTTGTGGTCATGTCCGCGACCTCTGGCCTTCTGTTCGGACATTTCTTCGCTTAACCCGAGGAACAGCCATGATGAAGATTCAGATTCTCGGCCCCGGTTGCTACAACTGCCAGCTCCTCGCTGAAAAGGTAGAGACGGCTGCAGACGAACTCGGATTGGAGTATGAACTGGAGAAGGTGACGGACCTCAATCAGATCACTGCCATGGGCGTCTTGATGACCCCTGGCCTGGTGATCGATGGTGAGGTAAAGGTGTCCGGGCGAGTCCCCTCGCCTTCTCAGATCAAACAGCTACTCCAAAGCCATCCCTGATCGACAGAAGACAGGCATTCTCAGCCTGAATAGGCCCTTCCTGGTCTTCCCTTGGCTTCGCGTACAGGGGTAGCTATCTCCATATTCGCGAACCGCTCGCGTGGCTCCGAGATACCTCCTCTGGCCGCGGAGGCATCTAGGAAGGGTTCGCTGAGAATTCTCGAGCACTCCTGAAGGTCCACTCGAAATGGAACACGAGTGGACCACGAGGCAGATCGAGAGACGGGAAAGGGAGAGCGAATGACCCACAGGTCCAGGGGTCTACCCCGCCTCCTGCCCATATTGCTCCAGCATGGCCTGGAAGTGGGGGTCGAGTCCGAGACAAGTGCCGCACTGACTCTGAAACAGGAAAGGCTCTCGATTGCCTACTGTTTCTGCACCATCAACTGCTCCAGCTCCTCGTGCCAGTTGGGCACATAGACAAGGCGCAAAGGCTCCTGCTCCTCTTCCTTGGGCTTCACCAGCAGGAATCGCTGCCCATCAGGAGACACCTGGAAGAAATTTTCCCAAGGGCTTGCCAGGAATCCTGGCTCCACGAGAGGCTCCGGCCGGCCGGCTACGAACTCTGGCTCGGTTTCGACCGGCACAACCCATATCTGGCCGCCGGAAGTGTAGAAAAGCTCCCGCCCGTTAGGGTTCCACGCGGGTGTAAAGCCCCCCTCTTTCGAGACCTTGATCCTGGGTACAAGCTCCGGATAGGGCCGCACATAGATTTCGCGACTTCCCAAATCGTTGCTCTCGTAAGCCACCCAACGGCCATCCGGTGAAAAAGCCGGCCAGGCCTCAGGGACGGGCGTCGCGACGAAGGGCTGCGGGGTACGATCGTCGCCCTCTAGTGGCAGCATGAATATGTCGAACTGCGCGGGAGCCATTTGCCGCTGGAAAGCAACCACCTTGCCGTCAGGAGAGAAAGATCCTGCGTACTCCCACTCGGGACCCGGTGTGGTCAGCGGCTCCGGGACGCCGGCGCCGTCCGACGAAATGCGGAAGAGCCTCAAGGCACCTTCGCGCTCGGAGCTGAAAACAATCCACCGTCCGTCTGGCGACCAGAGTGGGTCGTCCACGTACGCTTCATCTGTCAAGCGGATCCAGTTCTCGCGCTGAATCTCATAGATCCACAGATCGACTTCGTCAACGCTGGAGAAGATCGTGACTGCCAAGCGGCCCCCGTCCGGCGACAACCTCACATCATCGAAAGGTTTCCGATCTTTGACTGCTGGCTCGATGTTGCCTTCGCGATCCACCCACACCAGCTCGTTGTCGGTAACCCGCTGGGCTCCCGGTGAATAGACCAGATCACCCGACTCCGAGACGGCAAAGGCGACAAAGCCCGAGCCATAGTAGTAGTAGACATCGCTGAGGACCGGGCGGGGCTCGGCAGTCACCTCGAGCCGCTTCGGGTCGAAGGGAACAGCGTAGAGGGTGCCGAGCCGGGAGTAGAGGAGGTGCCCCGTGGCGACGTATCGAGGATAGGTGCCGCCGGTGAAGAGAGTTCGATACTCGCCAGTCTCGAGGGACAGGACGGCGATCTCTCGCTCGGATTCTCGGACTCCGGTGTGGATGCTGATGAGGGCTGACCGGCCATCCGGCAGGTGCTGGGGCCAGTACAGCAACCATTCTTCACCCGGGTCGGGACTCGGCTCGGCCACCAACTCCGGCTCTCCCCCTTTAGCCGATACCCGAAAGAGCCCCTCGCCCCTGGCGGCAAAGAGGATCGTTCCATCCTTCCCCCAACTGGCACCTCGCAGCTGGGGCGCTTCACAGATCACCAGAGGCTCGCCGCCGCCGATCGGCACTCGCTTGAGCACTCCGTTCGCCTCGAAGCCCAGCCACCGGCTATCCGGCGAATAAAACGGGTTCCAACCGTCTTCGGTGCCCGGCACAGGGTGAGTCTCCAGTTCCTCGACCGACCGGAGGTAGAGCTGGGCGCGATGCGGAGGTTTCTCGAAGGAACCGCGAAAGGCAACCCACTTGCCGTCAGGAGAGATGGCCATAGTGGCAGCAGCGCCACTTCTGGACACGTCCACACCCGCTGGGGGTTGCAGATTGAATCGCCGAGTCACAGCAGTGCTCGGCTCCGGACGGATCCAGAACCAAGCCGCTACACCCAGCGAGGCCGCGAGAGCGCCGCCTAGCAGCGCAAGTATGACCTTGCGGAGGGAGTACCCCGGCTCTGCCTGTTCCGCTACCGTGATCCATGACGCGAGCTCCGGCCTCCGAATCGACTCGTCCAGCTCGATCCTGGCGTCCGCCATGGCATGGACTCGATCCTTCGGGTCCCGAGTCAGGCAACGACGGAGCAGTTTGTGGATCGCGACGGGTGTCTGGTCGGGAAGTATCTGCCAGTCGGGCTCGGCGCGGAGAACGGCGGCGAGAACGTCCGACACGGTTGCCCCATCGAAGAGCCGTTCCCCTGTGAGCATCTCCCACAGCACCACCCCAAAGGCCCAGATGTCGGACCGCTTGTCCACCTCCTGGCCGCGCGCCTGCTCGGGGCTCATGTAGGCCGGCGTGCCCAGAAGCACCTCCGCCTGGGTGGGCGAATACGTCAAGGTGGGCGAGCGGGTGCTATCACCTGAGGCGGTATCAGAGACTGGCTTGGCTAGCCCGAAGTCCAGGACCTTGACCTCGCCTTCGGGTGTGAGGTTGATGTTGGCGGGTTTCAGGTCCCGATGGACGATGCCGCGTTCATGTGCAGCTTCTAGGGCCTGGGCAATTTGGAGGGCTATCGGCAGAGAGTCCTCCAGTCTGATGGGACCTTTCGAGATGTGCTCGGCCAGAGTCTGGCCCTCGACCAGCTCCATGACCAGAAGCTTCCGGCCGTTGACCTCCTCCAGAGAGTAGATCTGCGCGATGTGAGGGTGATTGAGAGTGGCCAGGAGCTTGGCCTCGCGCTCGAAGCGGGCCAGGCGCTCGGGGTCCTCTGTGAATGCCTCGGGCAGGACTTTGATGGCTACTGCGCGCCCGAGAGTCGTATCCTCGGCCCGATACACCTCTCCCATTCCACCCGCCCCGAGCTTATCGAGGATCTTGTAGTGCGAGAGTGTCTCGCCGATCATAGAAGCCACCCTTGTTCTGGCTTGCCCCTATCCTACGCCTATCTTGAACGGTCAGTGCTACCCACCCGGGTGGGAATGAGGCATTTGAGGTACAGCTTCTTTGCCTCCCCCTTGGCTTCGGACTTCCAGGTCGTTATCTCCCTCTTCGCGAACCGCTCCCCTGGCTCCGAGATACCTCTTCTGCCCACGGAGACGTATCGGAAAGCCTGACTGACGGTTCAGAAGCGACCCTGGACCCTCTTGACCTTGTTGGAGATTATTCTCGCGTGTTCCAATTTCCCCGGAGACTTCGCGAAGGAACACGATGCCGCACAGAGAATCTGATCCGCCATCTCTGAACAGGCGTCAGTACTACTTGAGCACCAACCCTTCACCTCTCCCAATCGGCTCCGCTACCGCTCCGCAGACTGCGTGACGGGGTTGTTCATTGGCAGGCTCGGGGCTTGCCCTCGCCTCGTAGGACCACGTCAACGGTCGCCGGTTTTCGAGACCACCGCTTTCCTACAACTGACAACACCCCACAACGGCTGACAACGAAGCGACGAAGCTCTCCTGGCCGGGTCGTTGTTGTGGTCGATGCTGAGAGTTGTGGTTAGTTGCGGTCAAGTGGACCGAGAGTGGACCAAAAACCAGGGCGGGTCAAAACGCTAAATCCTAACGCTCATACTGGATTCGTTGCAGGAGGCAGGATCATAGCCAATTTGGGCTAGTCTCTAGAATTCAGGTTTTTGCACAGCAACCAGAACGATATTCTTAGTACGCACCTTGCGAATACGTCAGCTCATAGCTGTGAGAATAGACCTCGAAGATCAAACCAAACGGATCTTCAACATAGACCATGCGGTAGGGCTTTTCTCCAGGGTAATACTCGCGAATAGGCATTCTCTGTTTGCCGCCGTGGGCCACGATTTTCTCCACAAGGCCTTCTACATCAGGATCCTGTACACAGAAGTGAAACGTGCTCGTTTTCCAGTATTGAAAATCTTCAGGGCGTTCATTGTCTTGAAATTCGAACATCTCAACGCCTATTTTGTCGCCCGTAGACATATGGGCTATTTTGAAAGATCCCCAGCCCTCTCCAAAAACATCAATGCACATTTGTCCTATTGGAGTATCTGATTCTTCGGTAATCACGGTTGGCTTCATTATCTGATACCAGCCCATGACGTTAGTGTAAAACTCCACCGCCTTTTCAACATCGGGGACTGAAATGCCAATGTGCGAAAATGTTCTTGGGTAATTACTCATCGCTGTTCTCCGCTTTGAAGTTACCGTCACAAGCAGCCGCGCGTTTGTACGCTGACTGGCTTTGCTTGTTGTCGAGCAACACACAGTACACGAAAACGGACTCCAGCAAGGGCTAGGGATTCCCTTTTGCTGGACTCGAAGGTGCCCCCGGTCGATGGCCCATTGTGAGGCGACGGTCAGGCTTCGGCTCGAGCGTCGAGGCCAGTTGATCTGGTTAACTGCTATTTGTCTCGCTCTTGAGAAAGAGGAAGTGATCATGAGTCATTTGTTGAGAGTGGGCGCCACGTTAGCGGTGGCGGTTGTGCTAGCCGGTTGCGGCCACCGCGAGGAACAAGAGCCGCGGCCCCAGCCCCCGAGCGGCACGGTAGCAGGGGATTTCGACGTTGTCCCCTGTGTTCATGTGGCACGCGAGGTGGAGTACCCGGCCGAGTGCGGCACGCTGACCGTCCCAGAAAACCGCTATGACCAGACCTCCCGCCTGATTGCCCTGCCCGTCAAACGTATCCTCGCCTCGGGCGATGCGCCGGATGAACCGATCTTCCACCTCACCGGCGGGCCGGGCATGTCGAACATGAACTACAGCAGCGTAGAGTGGTTTCGCGACAACCACGACATTGTTCTGGTCGGCTTTCGCGGCGTGGACGGAACGGTCTATCTCAGCTGTCCGGAAGTAACCGAGGCGATGGGCTCCGGGCTGTCGCTGATGAGCCGAAACGGCATGGCGGCCCAGAGTGAGGCCTATGCCGCCTGCTCCGAGCGGTTGACCGCGGAGGGCATCGATCTGGACGGCTACACGCTCTTGGAAGTCGTTGATGATGTGGAGGCCGCACGTCAGGCTTTGGGCTACACACGAATCAACCTGGAAAGCGGCAGCTACGGTACGCGCCTTGCTCAGATCTATACCTGGCGATATCCCGACAAAGTCCACCGCAATGCGATGGTGGCAGTCAATCCGCCGGGCCGCTTCTGGTGGGACGGAGCGATCCTGGAAGAGCAGATTCTGCGCTACTCGACCCTGTGCGCCGAAGATGAGTACTGCTCCTCGCGCACCAACGATCTCGCCGCTTCTATCCAGACGGCGCTGGACAACATGCCGCAGCGCTGGCTGGTCTTCCCGGTCGATCGCGACGCGGTGCTGTTTGCCACTTTCATGGGTCTTTACTCCACCGATGGTGCAGCGTCCACCTTCGACGTCTGGCTTGCCGCCGCAGAGGGAGACTACAGCGGCATGGCATTGGTATCTGCGGCGCTGACGTTCATGCTGCCGACCGACATGGCCTGGGGCGACAGCGCGTCGAAAGCCGGTAGCGCGGACTACGATTTCGACCCGGCGACCGACTATGTCGCCGAGGTCACGCCCGGTCCCCATCTCATTGGCTCGCCGGGTTCGTCAATGGGCTGGGCTTCGGCGGCCGTCTGGCCGGCCAACAAAATCCCCGATGAATACCGCACGGCGCAGCCCTCATCGGTCGAGACCCTGATGCTCAGCGGCACATTGGACGTCTCCACCCCAGCTCAGAATGCCCGAAATCAACTACTTCCCCTTTTGGAGAACGGCGAGCAGGTGGTGCTTGCCGACTTTGCGCACACCGGTGACCTCTATTATCTCCAGCGAGAAGCGACGCGCCACCTGCTGACAACCTTCTTTGCTACCGGGGAAGTGGACGCTTCGCTCTACCAGCCGAACACGGTGAACTTCGAGCCGAATTGGGGCTTCCCACTCATCGCGAAGCTTCTGTTGGGCGGCGCGGCACTGGCGGTGATCATCGTGTTGCTCCTGCTCCGATTCTTCTCTCGCTTGGTGAGACAAGTGTTGAAGCGGCACCAGGCTGGGGAGCTCCCTGCAGGATGAGATCGCAAACTGGCGCGACTGCAGCAACGGCGAGACCTTGCCGGCGCCTGCCTCCTCTTGCCAGGTGACGCCGAGCGCCGGCGAGTAACCCGCGAGTTGGGCGGGCGGTAGGATCGGCAAGATAGACAGCGCAGAGATCGAGCTGCCGCGAACCGGCCCGACGCCCGCCAGCAGTCACACCGCGAGCGGCGGATGATTGACGTACCCGAGCGCGGGTCGCGCGGCGCAGGAAAGGTAGTAGAACTCGTCGATGAAGTGGCCGTAGGCGCTGTTGAGGCTCGAGCCCAGCTACAAGAGCACAAAGAATCCGCTCAAGACCACGAGCGGTTTCACCGCCAGTGGAGCTGCTACGGCTTATCGCCCATCAGAGAACGAGTTGGGCAAGGTCACACTCTATCTATTCCTGGCACAAGACCCAGCAGGGTGCGATTAACGGGCGAGAAGCCCAATCGAACCTCGCGATGGCATTCGTTGAGTCCTCCCCAGAGCAATACTCACGCTCGCCGCCGAACTGGCCTGAGCCTACGGCCTCCTGTTTCCACCCTCCCGGTGCTCGGGGCACGACGGCCGCTGTTCAAGCAGGGCCTTGAAGCGAGGATGGTCGCGGAGAGGATCCAGATTGCTGTCCTGCCGGAGCCACTCGATGTAGGCGAGTCCGCTGCTGACGGATTTCTCGATGCACTCCAGGGCCCGATCGAGTTCTCCGGCCAGCGAGTAGACGCAGCCGACGTTGTAGAGGAGCATCGGCTCATTGGGCTCGAGCTCCAGCGCTCGCTCGACCCAACTGAGTCCCCGCTCCGACTGACCCAAGCAGACGAGTGCGGTGGCG
>Ga0316194_10001689_pt1 | contig 15296 bp, 17 predicted proteins | sample CroRivsedime1_MG_FD_204936 | JGI IMG/M metagenome (GOLD analysis project Ga0316194, IMG submission 204936) | Coastal sediment microbial communities from Maine, United States - Cross River sediment 1 | ecosystem: Environmental > Aquatic > Marine > Coastal > Sediment | place: USA: Maine...
CCTCTCCCACCGCCTCGACGATACCCGCCAGTTCGTGGCCGGGGACGTGCGGCAGCTCGATGTCCGGGTCGTGCCCCTGCCAGCCATGCCAGTCGCTCAGGCAGACACCACTCGCCATGACCTTGAGAACGACGCCACCGGCGGGCGGTGCCGGGTCCGGGACCTGTTCTATTTCGAGAGGGCCCGAGAACGCCCGGTAAACGACGGCTTTCACGGCCGGCATCCGCGGTGCAGTGTATCGAACAGCCGGTCGCAGATCGGGTACGTGCTGTTGAAGCTGCAGCGCGTCATCAATGCCTTGTCGTGATGAGTCACATGATGTTCGCGCAGGCGTCTGATGAGCGGCAGGCGGCCGAGTCCCGACTGCGGATCCACGTGATACGCAAAGCGGAACAGCTTATGCATCGGTCTGCGGTGGCCGAGGTACTCGGCGAGATTGCAGTACAGGAACGTCAGCGGGATGGTCAGCCATTCCGCCGGATTATAGCCCGAACTATCCGGAGCGACGGCACACGTGTCTGTGACAGCCCGTTGCCTGTTCCTCTGTTATGATTCGGCGATTACCGTTAGTTGTTGATTCCATTGAGCATAAAGCAGGTCCCGATCGACGTCGATAAAGTAGCGGAAGGGATGTACGTCTCCAGGCTGGATCGGCCGTGGCTCGAGACGCCGTTCGTCTTCCAGGGCTTCGAGATCCGCGAACAGGCAGAGATCGACATGCTGCAGCGCTACTGCAGTGTCGTCTACATCGACGCCGAGCGCGGCAAGCTCACGGCCGACCAGGTCCGGCGGCTGATGCAGCTGCAGCGGAAACCCGGCAAGAGCACGGTGCAGCCGGCGCGCCGCAAGGCGAAGGAGCCGGGGAAGCTGCTTCGATGGCTGCAGAAGCTGCTAACCCGCCTCGGGCTTTATCGTCAGGCGGTGACGCTCGCCTCCACGGGGCAGGAAGGTTACCGGATTCAAACGACAGTCCGCGCGGAAGCCGATGCGGCCCGCGATGCCTACCGCACTCTGGCCAAACACCACAAGCAGATGATGGATCAGGCGACGATTCGGAGCGACATTCGCACCGACGAGCTGCGCCGCGCAGTCCAGCCGGCAATAGACAGTGTGCTGCGCAATCCGAACGCTTTGGCCTGGACGGTCTTCTCGCGCAAGCGCAGCAGCGAAAACTACAACCGATCCGTGGGGACCGCGATCTGGTGCCTGATGTTCGGCCGCCACCTGAACTTCGACCACGACATGCTCGAAGACCTCGCAATGGGCGGCATGCTGCTCGACATTGGCAACGCCATGATCCCGAAAAGCATCGCCGCGACCAGTGGAGAGATTTCAGCCGAGCAAAAAGGCCAGCTTCAACGGCACGTCCATTTCGCGGCGCAGATACTCAAGGACTCCCAGGGCGTGGCGCAGACGGTTGCCGACATGGTTCTGTGCCACCACGAGCGATTCGACGGATCTGGTTACCCGCGGAAACTGCGGGGCAACCAGATTCCACCGTTCGGCCGAATTGCAGGTATCGCCGACTGCTACGATGCGATGACCAGCAAGACGCCGTACTCGGAGCCGATGGCGGCTTACGATGCCGCTCGGACATTGAACGACATGCGCGGCAAGGCGTTCGCCGCGGAAGTCGTGGAGCAGTTTCTCGCGACCATGGGCATGTTCCCGGTAGCGAGCCTCGTCGAACTCAACGACGGCTCGGTAGCCGTCGTACTGGAACAAAACCCGAACAACGTCTTGCGGCCGAAACTGTTGTTGCTCCTGGACCAGGACCGGAAGCCGCTGCAAAAACCGCGCATACTGGAAATGCGCGACCTGCCGCTCGACGCCACCCATTCCGGCGCACTGTGGATCGTCAACGGCCATGAGCACGGCGCGTTCGGCATCGATCCGGCCGATATTTTCAGCTAACGTCCCCGGAATTCGTCCATGCTGTGGCTGACGCCGAAGAACGCCATCAGTGCATCGAACCAGGCTACCGGCAGCAGGCGGCTCGGCCAGGCCGTGTAGACGAACCGGGGCATGACCAGCCTGCGGCGGTCTTTCTCGATCGCCCTGGCGATACGCCTCACCACGTACTCCGGATCCAGAATCGGCAGCAGCCATGGAAACCGGGTGCGAACGCCCTCGAACATCCCGGTATCCGTATAGAACGGGCAGACCACGGTAGTGACGATTTTGCTGTTTTGCCGTTTCAATTCCACGCGCAGCGACTCGTCGAAGCCGACGGCGGCAAACTTGCTCGAGCAATAGTCCGTCAGTTTCGACGTGCCGGCGAGTCCGGCCGCCGACGCAATCGTGACGAGATGACCCCTGCCGCGGTCCAGCATGCCCGGAAGGAACGCTTTGGCGGTCCAGAACAGCGCCAGCGTATTGACCTGGAAGGTTCGCTCGATCTCGGCCGGGGATATTTCCAGCAGGCTCTTCCCGGACACGATGCCGGCATTGTTCACGAGGATGTCTACGGGTCCGCTCCCGGCAAGGGTCCGGCCCGCCACCGCCTCGATGTCCTCGCGCCGCGTCAGGTCGCAGACATAGACGTCGGCCTCGAAGCCCGCGCGACGAAGGTCGTCCTGCGCCCTGGCGAGGCCCTGCTCGTCAATATCCCACAGGACCAGGGAGGCCCCCGCTTTGCCCAGTTCAGAGGCCAGCAACCGGCCAATCCCGCTTGCGGCGCCGGTGATCAGGGCACGGCTACCGTTGATGTCCGTCATAGTTCCGTCCTCGTGAAGACGAGTGCCACATTATCACGAAGGGTTCACGGGCAATCGCCGGCCATGCTCCGCTATAATTGCCGGTCCGACCGGAGATTCCGAATGCAGCAACACCAGGACGTCATCGCTGAAGTCATGCACTCCCCCAGGGGGCCCGAGATCGGGGCGTTCTTCGATTTCGATGGCACGCTGATATCGGGCTACTCGGCCGTGACGTTCATCCAGGAGCAGGTCAAGCGGGGCAATCTCTCGGTCCGCGAACTCATCGAACTGGTCACCGCCATGGTCAGCTTCGGCATCGGCAGGATGGGATTCTCCGCCATGATGATCGCCGCCTCGCAGTTTCTGCGGGGCATTCGCGAAGACAGCTACGCAAATTTCGGCCAGGAACTTTTCGAGTCGCACCTTGCGCGCCAGATCTACCCGGAATCGCGCGCCCTGGTACAGGCTCATCTCAAGATGGGGCATACCGTCGCGATCATCACGTCGGCAACGCGCTACCAGGTGGAGCCGGCGGCACGCGATCTCGGCATCGAAAACGTGTTGTTCACCGAACTCGAGGTGAAAAAGGGCTACTTCACCGGCGCCGTCATACAGCCGACCTGTTTTGGCGAAGGCAAGGTGAAGGCCGCCGAGTCGCTCGCCGCGTTGCACGGCGTCGATCTGGACCAATCCTTTTTCTATTCCGACAGCGACGACGATATCGATTTGTTGCAGCGTATCGGCAAGCCACGCCCGCTGAATCCCAATTCGAAGCTGCAACGCATCGCCCAGCGCAAAGGCTGGCCGATCCGGCGCTTTGGCAGCCGCGGCAGCACCCACGTATCCGATGTGGCGCGATCGCTGCTCATGCCGGCAAACCTCGTGGGCTCGTTTGTTGCAGGGATCCCTATCTGGGCATTGACTGGCTCGAAGCGCGATGCGCTGAACTTCTCAATCTCGCTGTTTGCCGATACGGCCAGCGCGCTGATCGGGCTCAACCTGAAAATCAATGGCGAGCAGTACCTGTGGTCGCATCGGCCGGCCGTGTTTATCTTCAATCACCAGAGCAATGTCGACCTCGTCATCGTCGCTCGACTGTTGCGGCGTGACATCACGGGGGTGGGCAAGCGCGAGATCAGGGATCTGCCGATCGTCGGCCGGGTATTCGAGGCGGCCGGCGTCGTGCTGATCGATCGCAGGAATACCGAGAAGGCCATCGAGGCGATGATGCCGCTCGTCGACGCCATGCGCGTCGAAGGCAAGTCAGTCTGCCTGTCGCCCGAAGGTACGCGTTCCATCACCGACAAGCTTGCGCCGTTCAAGAAAGGCGCGTTTCATCTTGCAATGCAGGCGCGTGTGCCGATCGTTCCCATCGTCATCCATAATTCAAATGACGTTCAGCCGAAAGGCGACCTGCTTTTCCACCCGGGCACGGTTAACGTCGATGTGCTGCCGCCGATCGACACCAGCACGTGGTCGGTGGAGTCGATCGACAGGCACGTTGCCGATGTACGGGAAATGTATCTTCAAGCGCTGGAACAATAGGGAGTCGCTTTCATGGACCAGTTAAGCCCGCAGGACGCCCAGTTCCTCTACCTGGAATCTCCGGACAACCTCACTCACCTCACGTCGATTGGAATTTTCGATCAGTCGACCGTGCCGGACGGAGAGGTCGTGCGCTTCAAGGATATTCTTACTCACGTCGAGAGCCGCCTGCACATGAGCCCATTGTTCAAGCGGCGGCTCGTGCACGTACCGCTGGAACTGGACTTTCCTTACTGGGTCGATGACGAACACTTCGATCTCGAATATCACATTCGCCACGGGCGGCTCCCCGAACCGGGTGACTGGCGCCAGTTCTGCATTCACGCAGCCCGCTACCATTCGCGGCCGCTGGACATGAATCGCCCGCTCTGGGAAATGTACGTAATCGAAGGCCTGGACAACGTCGAAGGCCTGCCGAAAGGGAGTTACGCGCTCGTCACCAAGATCCACCACGCCGCCGTTGACGGCAAAGCGATCATGGACTTCTTCGGCGCGCTGGCCGATAGCGACAACAAGGGCACGCCGGCAGTACCCCTGAACATGGCCAGGCTTCGCCGCAGCCCGAAACCGGGCATCGTCGACATGGCCATACGTGCAGCCTGGCATACGGTGCGGTCGCCGATCGGCCTTACGGACGCCGTCATGCGGTCGGTCCCCAGCGTCTACCATGTGGCGCAGAAAGTGCTGACCGCCCAAAACAAGGACAAGCACGACGTGCCGGACACGCGTTTCAACCACGTCGTCTCCCCGCACAAGATGTTCGGCGCGAAAGCGTTCCGGCTCGACGACTTCAAAGCGATACGCGCGGCCGTTCCGGGCAGCACAATCAACGATGTGGTCCTCGCCGTTTGCGGCGGCGCCCTGCGCCGCTACCTGAAACACCACGGCGAACTGCCCGACGATTCGCTGATCGCATGGGTGCCGATCAACGCGCGCCGCTCCAGCCAGGCCGACGCCGATTCGCCGGGCAACAACGTCACATCGATGACGGCGCCGATATTCACGAACGTCAGCAACGACGTCGACCGGCTTGCCTGTATCCACGAGGCCACCCGGCTGAGCAAAGAGGCGAAAGCCGGCGTCTCCGCGCGCCTGATGACCGATCTCAGCCAGCACGTCCCGGCCGCAACCCAGGTTCTTGCAGGCCGCCTCGTGCTGCGTGCCGGCATGGCGGCGCGCACGTGCAACCTGTTCATTTCCAATATCCCCGGGCCGCAGCTGCCGCTGTACATGAACGGCGCGCAGCAGGTCGGCGCTTACGGCCTCGCGCCGCTCGTCCACGGCATGGGACTGTTCATTGCGACACCAAGTTACAACGGCGAGATCACGTTCAATGTGACGTCGACGCGCGAAATCGTGCCCGACATGGAATTCTTCATCGAGTGCATCGAAACGTCGCTGGGGAGCCTGATGGCCGCAGCCGCACCGAAAAAGAAGACCGTCCGGAAGAAGACCGCAAAGAAGACGGCCGGCGGCAAAAAGAAGAAAGCGAGCAAGAAAACACCGGCTGCCTGAGCCGGGCAGGCGTCAGCTCGCGCGCCGCACCGTCGACCCGCTCAGTTTCGGCGCGCCGTGGTCGAACTCTCCCACGATGCGGTCCAGCGTGCGGCCGATCTTCGACTGTACGCGGATCATCTCGATCTTCGGCCAGGTCGCACGTTCGCCAAGCGCGATCAGCTCGACGACTTCGTCGACGGAACGGTGCGCGAGCAGCTTGAGCGGGTTGAAGAGCAGCCTGTCGGGCAGGATATTGATGTCGCCGATGTAGTCCTGGTTGATGATACTCAAGCCGGCTTTCGCCAGCCTGTTGACCGCCGGGTTCCACGACAGCGGCTTTTCGAACAGCGTCGCCCCGGCGTTCAGCCACTCGCGGGCCGTGCGGCTGCCCGCGGCTTTCATGATCGAGAGCGGATCGGTGCCCCGCCGCGTGTCCGTGACGAACGGAAACACGTGCGGATTGACCTGGCTCACGATGAAGTGGTTTACGCCGTAGATCCTGGTCAGGCGCTTGGCGGGCAGGTCGTCGCTGATCGAACCGTCGACCCAGCGCCGCGATTTCAGGTAGGGCTGTTTCTCGCCCTTGTCGTTGCGCGCCATGAGCCGCACCGCCGGATAGAAGCCGGGCACGGCAGCGGACGCCATTACCGCCTCGCGCACACAGACGTTCGGTGTCGTAATCGAGTTCAGCAGTCGCGATGTCTGGTGCTTCTCCGCAGCCGCGATGGAAATGTTCATGTGCCGCCCGGTGCGCTCGAACGCTTCCTGGAAGGTCAGGTCGGGGAGCAGGCGCTGGATCGCTTCGTGGACGTCTTCGAGGGAAGCCACCTCTGGCCGGAACATGTCGAAGTAGCGCCAGAGCCCGGCGTCGCGCTCGATTTCCTGCACCAGGTTCTCCGGCTCGAACAACCGCCCGAGATCCTTGTTCCTGTACGTGCCGACGAGGCTGGCTACGATCGCCCCACCGCTGCTGCCGGACAGGACGTCGGGCAATATGCCCTCTAGCCACATCGCCTTTACCGCCCCGATGTGAAAGAACAACAACGAACCGGCGCCGCTCATCACGAACGCGGAGCAGCCGAAGCAGTGCTGGGCGCGGCGGAAAAAATCTATGCGATCGTCGAAGGGAATATCCGCCGCCGCGTCGCTCGCGAGCAGCTCGAGTGCCCGGACGACTTCATCAACGTATTCCACGATGAGCCGCTTGGTGCCGAACATTGCTTTGCCGTACAGCGCGCGACGGCCGATACCGTCGATGTTGCCGTGGATGCCCTCGTTCAGCGCGTAAAGCAGGCGCTCGTAGTCACCGTCCGCTCGCAGCGCGCGCAGCCTTTCGAGGCGCCGCCGGATGGATACGTAGTCGAAGTGTTTCGACTCGTCCGACTCCACCCATTCCTGTACGCCCGACGCCTTGTCGTGCGCGATTGCCGCTTCCCGCCACTCGTCGTAGCTTTGGGCGGCGTCCATGGCCCGCCGCAGGCGCCTTGTTGCCGAGAGAATCATTCGCCCAATTTAGTATGAAGGCCCTAATTTTGCGAGCTACAGTTCCCATAATTCGAAAACAAACGTGCTAAGGAGAAAACCATGGCTAAGAAAGAAAGCAAAGCAAAACAACGAGTTAACGAATTCACCGAGCAGCTGGACAATGTATTCCTGGCTGGCCTGGGTGCGTTCGCCAATGCCCAGAAAATGGGTTCCGAGACCTTCGAATCGCTCGTAAAGGACGGCGAGAAGTTCCGCAAGCAAGCCTCGAAGAAGACCGAGAAGCTGATCGACGACGTTCAGGACTCCGTCCGCGAGATGCGGGACGATGCCGAGGAACGGGCTGAAGGCCTGCTCGATCGTGTCCGTGACCGTTCGAAGCTCAACAAGCTTCAGGGCGCGTTCGACAAGCGCGTTGCCGATGCTATGGATCGTATGAACGTTCCGAGCAAGAACGACATCGACCTGATCAACAGGAAGCTGAACAAGATCCTGAAGTCGGTCGAGACGAAGGCGACGAAGCCTGCGGCCAAGAAAAAGACCGCAAGCAAGAAGACAACGACGAAGAAGACCGCCGCCACGAAACCGGCGACCCAGTCTGAATCGAAAGCCGCCTGATAGTTAGCGACTTGCTGGCCACTCACTCTGCGTAGTGAGTGGCCAGTTCTTCCAGCTCGGCCGCCGTCTCCGGCGTCGCGAGCGGTTTCAACAGGCCAAGGATCGATCGCGCGACGCCAATCGCCGCGTCGTCCGGCCCCGGACTCGATTCGATCAGCTCATCAAAGCGCTCCGACATCAGCGCGATGATGGCGAGATTCCTGGCGGCACTCTTCACGCCCGCCATATCCGTATTCAGGTATCCGTTCCGCACCAGGCCGAGCAGATACAGTTCGAAAGCGGCGTTGACCGCTCTGGCAAAATGCCGCAGCGCCCGTGCAACCTTCGGATAATCGTCGGCAAGAACCTCCGTATCCGTCAGCATGAAGCCGTAGGCGCCCTTCAGTTCCAGCAGTTGATGCAGGAACCACCAGAAATCGTCGAGCGCCAAATTGTCGCTCTCCGGCGGATGCAGGACCTTGCGCGCATCGGCCTGGAACTCGGCCGTCAGCGCGTCGACGATGTCCTCCTTCTTGCGAAAGTGATAATGCAGGTTGCCCGGGCTGATATCGATTTCGTCCGCGATGTCGTTGATCGTCGTTCGGGGCACCCCGTGTTCGTTGAACAGGAGAAGACTGGCGACGAGGATTCGATGACGAGTGTCGCGCGCCATCGTCAGCTTCCGCCGGCCGACACGCTGTCGGCCACCCAATCGGCATACGGCCCGTATACCTGCGTGAAATCGACCGCGACGATCGCGGGCAGATCGTAGGAATGCAGCTCGAGGATTGCGGCCTCGACGTCCGCGTAGCGTTCCCCGGTGGTCTTTATGAGAATTCGAAATTCGGCGTCGTTCTGGACGGCGCCCTGCCACGTGTAATAGCTCTGGATTGATGAAACCTGTGCACAGGCCGCGAGTTTTCGCTCGACCAGCGCGGCGGAAATCGAACGCGCCTCGTCGAGGCTGTCCGTCGTCGTCATTATAGCGATGGTGCTCATTCATCCTCCCGGCCACGCACGACCCGTTCACCTTCCCTGGACCCGTGAGTCTCCGTGACGACCGTGCACTGGCCTTCCTGATGATCGTCATCGTAGAAGTAAATAACGACCCAGTCATCCGTCCGGCCCAGTTGATGCGCGCGGGCGGTATTGGAGAACAGCGCCGTAAAATGCCATCCCTCCCGCTCCGCGTGCAGGATCGGCAACCATGCCTTGCCCTCGGGGTTGAAGCGCTTCGGAGCGATCCTGGACAATTTCCCGGCAGCCGCCTGCTTCCGGTACTCGGCATCGATCTCGAGCAGGAGCCGCACCGCGGGCAGCCGTCCATGCCTGCGGCGGCGGGGCCGTCCGCGCCCGAGCACGGCCGCCAGCCCGGCGCGAATAGCCGCCGCGCGTCGCTCGCCGATGCCGGGAACCGTCATTAGTGAACCGTCGTGAGCCGCATTTTCGAGCGCCTCGAGCGAGTCGACGTGCAGGGTCTCGTGGATGTCCTCGGCGAGTTTTCGTCCGACCCCCGGCAGCGTCTGGAACAGGGCCTCCGGAGAGGCTTCGCCGCGCAGGCGGTCCAGTTGCGACAGGCGGCCCGTGCGTGCAATCTCGTCGATCGCGGCTGCGAGCCCCTCGCCAATGCCCGGCAGCTTGACCAGGCCATCGGTCCCTTCCCTGTCCAGCAACTCACGCACGTCGTCCTGCAGGGCATCGAGGACGTAAGCATTAACGCGAAACGGATTCGCGGCCTGGTGCTGCAGAATCCCGGCACATTCACGGAAGATCTCCGCTGCCTGTCTGTTCAGTTGCCGATCGCCCATGCCCGGGTATCCTCGGGTCGCCGCCGCACACACCGTTTATGGAAACACGGCGCAAGACAAAAAGATATTCGGGCTGTCCGCAGGGTCGGCCGTCGGTCAGAGGGGACGGCGGCGCGACGAACCGCCCTCTCGACATTGGCTTGTCAATCGCCAATACTCGAGTAATTCACGAGAGGTTGGAACGGTGGTCAGCAAATCGGACATCTTCATCCTCGTCGCCGTCGCAATTGCATTCGTGCTCGGCGTGGTCCTGTTCTTCTCGGGCCATCGAGACCAGGGCATCTTTGTCGCGACCTGGGTGCCTGCAGTTCTCGCCTTTGGGATCTACTTCAAGCTGCTGCGCGGGAAACGCTGACAGATGCGCGACCAGACGCTGCTTTATTGGGGCATGGTAGTGACGATATTTATCCTGATCGCGGGAATGCTTACCGCGCGCGAGCTGATTGAAATGTATTTCGAAAAGCGTCGCAGGAACCTCGAGACGAAAACCGGTCAGGGGCCCGACGCGGCCTGAGCAAATCTACTTCAACGGGTAACCCTCGTCCGTCGGCAACGCACCGTCGACTCGCACGACCTTGACTTCGTCCGTTACCTTGTCCGCAGGTATGAAGGAAATGGAACCCGGGATTGCGACTACCAGATCCAGCGTCATGTCGTTACTGAAGACGATCTTCGGGCCGCGCGGCACTTCCGCACGAAACATTTTGGCCACCCAGTACTGGCGAAATTCGGCTTCCGACATATCGTAAATACGGTTGAGGACGAAATCGCGCTCATCGGATTTTGGTGCACGAACGAGAAGAATGATTCGCGCGCGATCTTCCCAGAACTGCCGGTCGGCAAGAAAAATACTCCGCAGCTCAGTCATGGTCAGGTCGTCGACTGCCGTGTCTTTGTGCACGACGATGGCAAGCGGGCTCGACGTAACGATTTCCTCCGCGATCGCGAGTAGCGGTAATGTGGAAGCTACTACGCAGTACAGGAGACAGCGTAGCCGTCCAGGTAGTTGCCCGATTGTCGTTCGCCTCGTCATTACAGATTCGTTAGCACGATCGCAACCTGCACGCGAAAGTTGTTCTCTCGGCCGCCGTTGTCGAACTCCTCATTACGATATTCCGCCTTGAGCGCCGCATAGGGATTGAAATCCCATCGCACGCCGAGGATGCCGCCATCGTAGTCGAGACCCTCGGCCCCAAGCAGCGGATCGTTATCGTCGACGCGAGTCTGCTCAAGCCGCACGTACGGTTTCCAGGCTCGTTGCTTGCCTTTCAGCCGATACGCAAATTGCGCGTACCAGGCGTCGACGTCACCTTCAATACTACTGTCGGTAACCAGCTCATGCATCGAATGTATGTACTCAAAAATGAATTCGGGTGAGTCATTGCCCCATACCGCGTACGCGGAAAATGTACTTTCCCGGACGTTCGGGCTATCTGGCAAAGTTACCTCGTCGCTGTAAAAGCCAATGCCCGCGTTGAGACCGGTCACGTTGCGGGGCTTGGCAAGCAACTGCATCATCCACGCCTTGTCACCGTTGATGTCTCCCGCGTCTCCTGCGCGCGCGATATTGGCGTGACGCCCGTTGCCAAGGCCCGCCTTGTACTCGAGGCCGAGATCTCCGGAAGGCAGATTGCCTTCCAGCAGGACGCCCACGAAGTGGATCGGCAGAATCTTCGAGCCGAACTTGACCATTTCCGGCCGGGAGGTCGTGGTCTGCAACCACGCGCCATGATGGAATGCCGAGTTCCAGTAGCCGATTGGCGTGTGGTAGCGTCCCGCCGAGAGCTTGAAGCGGTCTGAAAAGTCGTATTTGACGATGAGGCGCTCTACCTCGAACGAATATTCCGAATCCCTCGCTGTCGCCGAAAATTCGCCGAATACGGTCAAAGATTCGTCGAGCGACGCTACGAGATGCGCTACGGCCTGGCCGAGTACGAACCCGTCCGGCTCTGTACCGTCCGCGGAAATGTAGTTGACGTCTGCGAAGCCGATAGCGCTGAATTCCGGCCCAGAGTGCATTGCCGACGAGGTTATTTCGCCGTCGCTCGCGACAACTGCACCGCAGCTGCATATTGCAGCGCACAAGAGCAGTGTCTGTCTGAGGGAATTGCTGTGCACGTTTTGTTATTGGACCCGTCGTCTCATCGCGCGACGTTGCGACCATAGTATCGATTTTTTTAGCAAGTGACACGGGTAATTGGCCGCTTGTTATACTCGCGCGATATCACCATCGCCCGGACGCTCCATGCCCACGAGTGCTTTCTCAGTCTGGCTACCCAGAGTCATGTTCGAATCCGCACTGATTACGGTGAGTATCCTGCTCGCGCTCGGCCTGGATGAATGGCGAGAGGATCGGCAGGCTGAGGAGACGATCGAGATCGCGATATCCAACTTCCTGCGCGAAATTCGGCAGAACAAGGCTCGCGTCGACGACTCGGCGCCCTTTAATCGCGGATTGCGCGAAGTTCTTGGCCAGCGTCACCGTGACGGCGACATTGACTCGACCTCCGATCTCATCGATATCGTTGAGAGTTACAACACAGCCGTTCTTCAGTCGACCGCCTGGGAAACCGCCCTTGCGACAGGCTCGGTCACGATCATGGATTACCACCTGGTGACCGCGCTCTCGCTCACCTATGGCCTTCAAAACCGCTACCAGCAGACGACGCGCGAGGGCCTCGCGGATATCATGCGGCCGCGCAACCTGACGTCGGAGCAGCTCGACGTCGCCGTTTACAACGCTTTGCGCTACCTCGACAACGCGACCACGATGGAGACGGAACTCAGCGTGGTCTACAGCGAGGCGGAAACCGTCATTGTCGATACCTGGTCGAGCATGACAGACATGACGCCGGAGGAGGCGCGAGCCTGGGCATCGCTGCGGTAATCAGCCAGCTCACCCGATCCCGGGAAGAATGACCCTAACGCTGGTAACCACGGTCACTGCCCCCCTTTTGGTCGTCCAGTAATTCGATCCAGTGTCTGACAGGCACCTCTGATCGTGACGCCAGGTGCAGCTGGCAGCCGATGTTCGCCGTCACGATCTGCTCCGGCTTACCGAGAGACAAAGCGGCCAGTTTGCGCTCCAGCAGCCGTTTGCTGATCTCGGGCTGAAACAACGAGTATGTGCCGGCGGATCCGCAGCAAAGGTGTTTCTCGGACGTCGGCACCAGCGGCAGGCCGATCCGTTCGAGAATACGTTCGACGGCACCTTCGCGTTTCTGGCCGTGCGACAACGTGCACGGGCAGTGCACCGCAGTCGCACGCTTTGCCGTTGAGTCGCGAAACGCGCTCAGATCCTCTATCTCCAGTACTTCGGACACGTCCCTCGCCAGTTCGCTGATGCGTCGTGCCTTTGCGGCGTACGCCGGGTCGTCTTCCAGGAGTTCGCCGTAATCCTTGATCATCACGCCACATCCGGATGCCGTAGACACGATCGCCTCGGCGCCGGCCTCGACGTGCGGCCACCAGGCATCGATGTTGTGCCGCACGAAGCGGAGCGCCTCTTCGCGAGCCGACAGGTGATAACTGACGGCACCGCAGCAACCCGCCGAAGCCACGTCGACCAGGTCGATGCCGATACGCCGGAACACGCGTTGCGCCGCATGATTGGTCGCGGGCGTCGCCGCTGACTGCACGCAACCTCCGAGTACGATCATTTTTCGCTGCGCTGCCGATTGCCGGGCGACCGGCGGAGGCAGCTTCTGCCGCGGAGGAATCTGCTGCCGCAATGACGCGGGCAACAACCATCGCGTGAGGCGGCCGATGGCGAGCAGCGGTTTCATGCGGTCCGGGTATGGAAAAACCGTCCTCGCGAAAACCCGCTTCAACCTGTCGGCGACCGGACGTTGCATTTTCTGCTCAATAATCTCGCGCCCGATGTCGGCGGCCCGGCCATATCGCACGCCGGACGGGCACGTCGTTTCGCATGCACGGCAGGTCAGGCAGCGATCCAGGTGCAGGCGGGTCGCCTCGCCCGCCTCCCCGCTCTCCAGCATATGCTTGACGAGGTAGATCCGGCCCCGCGGGCCATCGCGTTCATCAAAAAACTCCTGATAGGTCGGGCAGGTCGCATTGCAGAAGCCGCAATGCACGCAATTCTTGATGATATCCGCGGCCTCGCGTGCCATTGCGTTACCGGCAAAGTCGCTGTGCAGTTTCAGGTACATGCGGCCACTACATCCAGGAGTAAAGGCGGCCGGGATTGAATATCCCGTCGGGGTCGAGGGCCTGCTTGAGCCGCAGCAGCATCGTTCGATAAGCCTCGCTCCGGCCCGGAAAGACCTCGGCACCGTTCTTCGCCCCGCGCACGTGCCAGAGTTCGCCGCCGGCCTCTTGTACGTGGCGATCCAGCGTATCGCGATCGCCGCCCGCCGCCAGCCAGCGGCGGGCGCCGCGCCAGTCGAACAGCCAGTTCGCATCCGGCATGAAGTGGTCGCGGGTGGATCGGAGCGAGACACACCAGAGGTCCCCGGCGTCCGCGAAGAACGGCAGGCTCATTTCCCGCAACCCGGACCACAATTCCCGATCGTCAGGTAGTGAGCTGCCATCGATCCGGTTGGCCGCCGCGGCGACGGCGGACGCCGGCCCGGCAAGGCGAACGTACATGTCGCCATCGTGCCAGCACGCGCCGGACACCGGCAAAGGTGTCCGGCACAGGTCGTTCATCGCGCGCAAGGCCTCGCTCGCGCCGACCGGCCGGCGGACGGTCACCGTCGCTTCCGGCCTTGGCGCGACCTTGAGCGTGACTTCGGTCAGGATTCCCAGCGTCCCCATCGCGCCGGCCATCAATCGCGACACATCGTAGCCGGCCACGTTTTTCATGACCTCGCCGCCGAACCGCAGGTGCTCGGCATTGCCGTTGATGATGCGCACGCCGAGAACATGGTCCCGTATCGACCCCTGCCACGGCCGCGACGGTCCCGACAGGTTGCAGGCCAGCGTGCCGCCGACCGTGGCTTTGCCGCCGAACTCCGGCGGCTCACTCGCCAGCACCTGGTTCTCTTCTGCGAGTACTTTCTGCAGCCCCGATACCGTCGTGCCCGCGCGCACCGTTATTACGAGCTCTTCGGGCTGATAGTCGACGACACCTGCCCAGGAACTCATGTCGACCGGGTCGCCTGCCTGTTCGCGGCCAATATGTTTCTTGCTGTTGCCGCCAATGACGCAGAGCGGCCGCTGCTTCGCGACCGCAGCGCGGACCTGTTCCAGCAGTTCGGCAGGCGCATTCATACGGACCGGTACTCCTGGCAGCGCTTCAGCGTCGGCACACCCTTGCCCGGGTTAAGGAGCGCGCCGGGATCGAGGGCATCCTTTATCGCGTTCAACTGGGCGAGTTCGGCGTCGCTGAACTGGTCGAGCATCTGTTCCAGTTTCTCGACGCCCACACCGTGCTCTCCGGTGATGCAGCCGCCGGCCGCGACACACAGCCTGAGGATCTCGGCGCCGAATGCTTCCGCCTTCTGCAGCTCCCCGGGCACGCTCTGATCGAACAGGATCAGCGGATGCATGTTGCCGTCGCCGGCATGGAATACGTTCGCAACCCGCAACCCGTATTCGCCCGAGAGCCGGGAGATGTCCGTCAGAACGCGCGACAGCATCCGCCGTGGAATCGTGCCATCCATGCAATAGTAATCCGGCGAAATCCGCCCGACGGCGGGGAACGCGG
>Ga0316194_10001690_pt1 | contig 15293 bp, 16 predicted proteins | sample CroRivsedime1_MG_FD_204936 | JGI IMG/M metagenome (GOLD analysis project Ga0316194, IMG submission 204936) | Coastal sediment microbial communities from Maine, United States - Cross River sediment 1 | ecosystem: Environmental > Aquatic > Marine > Coastal > Sediment | place: USA: Maine...
ATCGTCCATACTTAGCGTGTTCTGCCCTGTATTTTAAACATATTAATTCTTTCTACCCACGACCCGCGCACTCGCGACCTGCTCGTCCGCGGAGCTGGTTTCAATAAATTCCTCGTAAAGCAAAATTTCCAGTCCCGATACTGCTTCACGCAAAGCACCGGGTGCTACGCGGTAGCTCGAACTGGTCGGCCCGATCACATCCTGATCGGTGATCAGGTGTTCCTCGCAAACAAGATAACCACCAGGCAACAGGCAGTCACACAGCCGGCTGATGAGCTCCAGGTTGACGTACCACATGACGACGATCAAATCGTAATCCGTGTCGAACTGGAAGGCCTGATCGAGATCGTGTTCAATCCAGTTAATATTTAATCCCTGGCTCTCTGCCTGCTGTCTGGCCTTATGCAGACCTTCAGCGGAAATATCGATCGCATCGACCTGGTATCCCGCCTGTGCCAGAAATATGGAATTGCGCCCGGCGCCACTGGCCACGTCCAGCGCTTTTCCCAGGGGAAGTTCAGGCAACCAGTCCTCAAGTAACACCACCGGATTATTCTTGTGATAGCTATCCTCTGCGTAGCGCTGGTTCCACTTATCGCGGTCTTGTTTACTCATGATTGGAAAATCATATCAGGAACACCGACAACTGTTTTCAACCCGGGAACCGGGGAGATTACGATGCATTCGAATTCCTTGCAAGATCGCTTATGGGCTTTATTTTTCAGCTGCCAGACGTGCCAGTGAAATATTTATGCATAAATTCGGCGAGCGTCAGTACCTTGCCAGGCACATCATGATTAATATTTATCCAGTCAAGCAGGTTGGAGTTTCTGCCTTGTAAAATCAACGGCCACGCGGGAGGTGGAGCGATCCATTCTCCCGATGGGAGTCTCATGTGAGCACGATCAGAGGAAAGCTTGCGGACATACTCTTCAGCGTTGACCAGCCGCAGAATAACGTCGCTATGCGCTACATCGATATCTTTCTGTAAAAAGGTTTTATGGAAATAAGTATCAGCGAGAACCGGTAATCCCAGGCTTGTATCCAGATCCCAAATCCACCAGCCATCCTCATATGAAAGCAGTATGACGTGATAGTCCCAGTACACCGGTGCTTCCTGGCTCAGCGCATTTTTTTGAAACCAGAACCTCCGGTAACGACCCTCGCCCGAAACGATCACAACCATCGCTTCCCTCCCACGAAACCATTCTTCGCGGGCAAGATGCCAGATATTCTCCTCGCAATAGCAGGACTGGTAGAGAAAGTTTTCGGGGCGCATTTACAGAGTTTAAAAAAACTGGACACCAGGGTGACGGTTAACTGTCACCTTATTGGGTAAAAGGCAGGACAAATGTTTCGTAATATTGCTTTGCTAACTTCTTTGCATAGTAGATTTGCTCGACGGTCATACGTGATTCAACTTTCCTGAGATTTCGCAGGGCCTTGTGTGAACGCTGCACCGCCGATATCTTGAACCACGCATAAGATTTAATGTAATTCTTCGGTACGCCATAACCCATCGCATACATGGTACCCAATCGGCGTTGCGATTTACGATAACCCTGTTTAGCTGATTCCGTATACCATTTGGCAGCTAATTTATGGTCTCGTGGGCTTTCGCCTTTGACGAACATTTCGCCCATCGCGAATTGCGTGAGACAACTTCGGTCTTCAGTGTATTGGGCCACTACAAAATCCTTAACTTAATAAAACTATTTATAGCATAGGATTAGCAGCTGGATGCTGGCACAGGAAATAATCCTTGCGCGCGCAAATCCTCTGGCTGAATCAGGACAGAAGCACCCAGGGACCAGGTAAGTTATTGAAATTAAGTTTAATTTTAAAAATCGCCTATTTAACCGAACTATCAGGCAATGGTTTCAAATCGATTTATTGACAGCAATTATTTTTTAACGCGGTTCATTTACTCTTTATCTTTCTGCCTGGCCAGGTGTTTATCGCGCGCGAGTCGGTAAGCAACATAGTATTTATAGATGTTACTTACATACTGAACGGTTTCCCGACCGATCTTTTTTGCCGCCAGGATTTCGACATTGCCGAACCACACATTGGGATCAAACCCCGCTTGCCCTGCCTGGTTGCGCAGCCGGTTTATTTTGGCCGGACCGGCATTGTACGCGGCGAACGAAAACAGGTTCTGATTCAACGGATCGATTACCGGATCGCTAAAATAGCGATCGCGTATAAAACGAAGGTACTTGATACCGGCGTGTATATTATTCTCCAGCTCTTTGATATCCGGGATACCAACATTTTTGTCCGCCGCGGTACTCGGCAACATTTGCATGATACCGATCGCCCCCACATGGCTAACGCTACTATGGTCCAGTTGCGATTCCTGATATGCAAGGGCAACCATCATCAGGTAGTCAAATTCATACTGTCTGGAATACTTTTGGAACAATTCCGAAAGCGCCTCGAGTTTCTTTTGCTCCTCTGGGCCCAGGGCATTCCTGGCCCACTGGTTGTCCTTCAGGTAACGCTTGAACAGGATATTGCCCATCAGGGTTCCTTTCTGATTCTTGCTGACAAATTCATCCATGATCTTTTTGAGTTTTGGACTGTCCTTACGAATGGCCCAGCCAATACTCCCGCCGGTGTTAAATGCAACTTCCGGGTGCAGCTTTATTTTTTTGAAAATCTGCCCCCAGAACCTGGCCTTGTGGTCGTCAACAACAATCATCGGAATCAGGCCGGCATTTACCATTTCCAGCAGATCCGAGTCTTCCATGTACTCGCTGGCCTCGATTATCTCAAGCGGCGGTTTATCCCGTTGCTTGAACGATTTATTTAGCTGAACGATATGCTCGTAGTAACTACTCGAAGGACGAACATGAATTTGTTTGCCGGAAAGGCTATCGAGATTCTCAACCGCTGGCACATCCGCTCCGCTGACCAGAATTTCACTCACGTTTTTATAAAGGGGTCGACTGAAATCGACCAACTTGCTGCGCTCACCGGTAATCGTCAGATTTGCCGCCGCAATGTCGCCCCGGCCGTCGACAAGCCACGGCAAAAGCTTGTCCCGTGTTACGGGCAGGAAAACGACGCTTATTTTTCGCGAGCCTGTTTTCAGTTTTTTGTTGATGTATTTCTCGAACTCCAGAAATGCGTCATAGGTCATACCCCTGATCCGCGCCTGGTCGAAAAAAAACATTAACTGGTTGTGCGTTACCAGCACCCGGATCTTGCGGCGCTCGACCATGTCGTCGAAACCCCCTTTCCATTTCTCATCGACCTGCCACCGCTGAATGAACTCATTCGAGTCATCCGAAGAAACAGCCACTAGCGGGATCAGCAGTGCCACAGCAAAGACCAGGCAACATAACCATTGATCACGCATCCATCGCAGCATCAGGATCGGCGGCTTGCGCTCCGGGATGTAAAGGAATTTCGGCACTGAGGAGATAGCAGGCCAGAAAGGGGATCTTGTCATTCGATAATAATGCCTGCAGGTCTGGATAAAGTAAAACCCCCCAGTAGCGCAATGTTCAACCTGGATTCCCCGAGATTTATGAATATATCTATCCAGCCTGCCATTTATTCACGATAAATACACACCTGGTTAAACACCCGATAGATGTCGCGTCTGTATCGTAGGGTCAACGTCACTTCACCAGTTTCGTTAAACAATCGAATAACTACTAGAGGGATTCAATCATGAAAATATCAAGAGCCATAGTTTTATTAACTGGCCTGGTTTTTATAATTCCAGGCCTTGCAAATGCAACGACTCCACACAAATTTCAAAAGGGAAAGCCTGCCAGGGCAGCCGAAGTCAACGCGAACTTTGAAGCCATAAATCAACGCTTATTGCAGCTCGAATCAGGCACGCCCGCGAGCGTTGCGATCGATTGTTCCGCTGATGTAAATGCATTTCTCGGTACCACGATCAAGAATAATACCGCTTATACCTTGACCGGAATGTGTAATGGCCCTATCTGGATAGACGACCGAAATAACGTAACTATCAAAGGAGACGGCAGTGGTAGCAAGGACGATGGCATTGTTCTGCAGGCGGGTTTGACAGAAAACCCGTACGGTGCGATCAGGGTATTGAAATCGAAGGCAATCAAGTTCGATAACCTGACCATATCGGCAGCTAACTATGTTAGTCAAACTTATTATTTCGGGGACAATGTTGCTACTTTAAGTGCAGGTGATCAATCATTCATCGATGTCGCAAATGTCGATTTCGTCGGCGGCGACTACTCGGTCAGAATTTATAATGGTACACAGCTCAACTTGAGAGAGGGCGTCAGCGTAACTGGTTTCAACAGGACGGGCCTGGATGCTTACAATCATGGCCTGATCAGAACGCATAACAATATTACAGTTTCTGGAATCCTTGGTAGTTCGACCGATACCTATCCATATGCCATTTCATCGATTAACAATAGCATTGTAGAGGTCAGGGATGGTGGCAGCTTTACCGGCGCCTCGGGCCAGCCAGTTGACGAGTACGCCACTGCCGTATGGTCGGGCGACAACAGCACCATCCGCTTTCGCAATGGCAGTAACCCGACCATCGTTACTGGTTCGATCGAATCCGCCTATTCAAGCATGGTACGGATCAGTGGCAACATGACACTGAACGGCACACTTGCAGCCTATCATCGTGGCTATATCAGGGCTACCGACACCACCCAGTCGGGTGGCGAAATCTATGCCGGAGATGCCGCCACCATCCGCTTCGAATCGAGTAACCTGACGCCATCGAGCGTTGTCTATCCGGATAGCCCAGTCGATGTTTATCGCCAGGGCAACCTGCGCATGAACAACACCACTGTCAATTTAGGTAGCAATGGAATCTATGTTTCAGGATTCGGTATTCTCAATCTAAGGGGTGCTACCGACCTGGGTGGTGCAGATATCTTTTGTCAGGACCCTGCCCAGATAAGTATTAGAAACACGGTCACTGGTGTGGGAACGGTTTCCTGTTATGCGCCATGAGCCGGGCCATTTGAGAGTCTGGATTATTACCCAAGGTTATATCGGCTTGAGGAGAAATTACATGAAGTATTTATTGATCATACTAGCTTTCACACTATCGCTGGTTGGTTGCGGTGGTAGTGGCGGTGGCGGTGACTATGAAGGGGATCCAGCACCCTCCCTGGAAAAAGGGGCATGGGAAAACTTTAACTGGGATGAAGGGACCTGGCAGTAATACGAATGCCCTGGAGACACACCACCTGCAGGCAGGCTGCAGGTGGTCTTGTTTGTATCCGGGCATACTGCAACGAATTAAGCGATTCATTCTGTTCCAGCAATTCCACCCTGAACATCCCTCAATTGGTTGGCAGCGGATTTAGACACGGTGTTGATTATTAATTAGCGAATCCAGCAAGCTGTAGTTCCCGGATTGGGAAATACCTCACCATTTTTTATACGCTCGTACAGCTCCTGGATTTCCGGTTCCGGGTTACTGTTGAGCTCTGCCTGAATTGCTTCCCGGTAACGTTCATATTGCTTCAATGCCAATGATTTCTGGTGCGCCAGTGTATAGCCTCCCATGAGGGCACGATGACCCTCTTCGCATAAATGATCATGCTCAATCAGACGCCGTCCGGTATGAATCAGATTTTTAACATCATGTTCAGCGAGATAATATTCACTGAGTGTAGATAAATTTTCAGCATATTTTAGCTTCAGCCTTTCCCTTTCAATGCCCAACCATTCATCCCAGACTATATCGCGAATAACCAGTCCTTCCAGAAGTTCGCCTCGATAAATCGAAATTGCCTGCTCTAAATCTACCCGCCTGTTCGATTCACTCAGTTCGAGGAAGTCACTGACGTCAATACTGCACAGCTCCGGGTTCAAGCAGACTCGCTTTCGATCAATCTGCAGAAGATCGGCTGAACTTTTATTAAAAACTTTTTTCAGTAGCCATAGTGAATGACGTAACGAAGCCCTGCCCTGTCCTTCACACCTGTCACTCCAGAGCATGTCGATAATTCTACTTCGCGAGCATGAATAATTTTTTGACATGGCGACAGCCGCTATCACCCCGATATCCTTGGAGAGTGAAATTCCCCCAGGTTGTTCCTCAGCGGATATAAACTGGAACTCGCCCATTAGATTGAACCGATTCTTATTCATTCTTCTATCCCTCCTCTGTTACCGCAAACAATCCTAAGTATATAGTTTTCTTTTGCAACTAATTAAAGAGAAGGCTCAATATACGGTACCTTTGGTCTTGCTCAATGTTCCAAATATTCAGCAAGATAAATATGAGTCGTGCCTGATCACATCAAATCATATGGATTTCAAATGGAAAGGATCAAGCTGGCGACATATTGGATTTATGACAAACGGGATGATATCAATGCCGAGATAGCTGTACTCGGGCGACACTGCCGGAGGCTGACAGGGATGAGGATTACCAGCTTTATTACATTAAGTCCCCAGCGGAATGTCAGGCGGTAGTGCCGACTTTCCCGTCGCATACCTGCTGAGCACTTCCCACGGAGAAAATTCCTGGTGACGGAAATTTTCCCGCGGCACCATGAAGGTGTTGATCATCGCAAACTCTCCCGACAGACAGGAGTGACCCGCCATGTCCGCAAACACCAGCCAGCAGCTTTTCGGTTTGAAATGAATTTCAACCATGCCTTCCGGGTCCTGCTGGAATTCTTCACTCTCTTTCATGTAATTATGCATGTGGCGCATCGCCTGATCGTAGGCGGAGCGCTCGAGGGTTGCCGTTGCCGGGAACACTTTTGACAGGCCACGGACCATTGCGGAACCCATACGATTGAGAAAACTGTCTCGAAGAAGCCCATCGTTACGCTGTAAACCTGCTGCTTCGCCAAATGTTTCTACCAGGTCGGAAACGGTGCCCTTGCATCTCCAGACTCGCTCCTTATCGTCCAGGTTGGTTAGAAAACGTAGAATCAGGTCGCCGCGTGCGGCGCCATAGGTACCCGCATCGAGGTGTATTAAATCGCTGCGCGTCCGTATCGACAGGCCACGATTATTTTCTTCGAATACTCGCAGGCTGGAAGTCGCCGAGGTCCAGCCGGGCGTAAACGACGGAACAAGTCGATGCAGACAGGCTTCCACCCTGTCCTGGTATTCCCGCAGAATGGTTTGCGTGCGTTGCTCGATATCAGGGGGAGCCTTGATGCCCCGGATCAGCTGAGCCCGGGGGTAGTAGCTAATATTCTTGCTGGTGTGAAACTCGGGTGTTTGCTGTTTGAGGAAGCGAAGGTCTTCGTCACTGGGCAGTTCCAGCGGTGGCGTAGGGAACAACAGTACCCTGCCACGCTCCAGGTGGTCGGTCAGCTCACAGGGTTTAAGCGTATCGAATTTGTCAGCTGTGACCTCAATGGCTTCAGGCGTTTTGACGGTCATGATTCCTCTCAATCGCTATCCAGGTTTAGGCAAAAGCTATGTAAATAAACCATAAATTCCAACGATCAATCTTGCATCGCCCGGTCGGTCGCATATTGACCCAGATCAAATAGTAGGTATCGATATCGCGTCGACCGCGTCTAAACGGAAACATTTTTTACCGGGTATAAGTCCTGGCCCACCACTTGCATATTGGACAGTTGTCGCTGTGCGCAAAAACAGCGTGATGATATTATCATGGCGGTGTGGACACAAAGCTCCAGGCTCGGAACTATGGAAACCGCTACGATCCCGAATAACAAAAGCAGGCCCTGGAAGCAACGTAAAATGCGCCATGTGGCTTTGCTGCCTGTCTTGCTGTTACTTGTCGCGGCGCTTTTCCCCGACCGGGAGGTAACTGCAGAAGACTCGCTCAAAATTGAAGACGTCATCAACGACAACGGCGTGAAGGGTTTGCGGGCGACGTTTCAGCTCAACGCCTCGCGCGAGGCAATCTGGGGCCTGTTAACCGACTATGACCGATACACCGAAACCTTCACCGGCATACGCAGCGTTGAGATTATCAGCGAAGATAGCCAGGGCGCCCGGGTTCGCTTCAAGATAAAGGTCGCGTTTCTATCGTTTGATTACACGCTGCAAAGGGACTATGTGCGTCCATACGAACTGATAACCTGGCGTCGAACCGGCGGCGATTTTCGCGATCTTTCCGGAAGCTGGGGCATACTTCCAGGCCCCGCTGAAGGCGTCCAGGAAGTGATATACGAATCATTCGTCGATGTCGGATTCCTGGTACCGACAGCACTGGTGCGTGACGGCGCCGCCAGGGAACTCGAAGAAACAGTCACACGTATGCGCGCAAGACTGGAAGGCGATTGAGTATCGCCAACAAACCTGAAGATAAACAGTTGCCAGACAACGGTTGCTCCAGCCTAACGGACGCTTTTAGTCGCAGACCATCTCCCGGGGGTATTCGACTCAGGTCTCCTTAAGTTTAAGGATCATAATCGGCGATGATCCGTTTACCTCGATCCCCGGCGGCTTCTGCCCATTCACTGGACAGGGTTCCCCCAATCTTTTTAAATTCTTCACGCAATTTCGAACTCGGTGGACGTACTTTGATACCGTTGTGAGTCATGGTTTTTTTATAACTGCTGTTGGCGGGAACCATTGCCGCCCAAACCGATTTTTCAGCTTCGGCCGCCTGCTCCACCAGCAATTCCTTGGTGATGCCATCGAGACTGTTCCATACGTCGAGGTTCACCACCACCACGCTTTTGGGATACCAAGCGTTGCCTTCATAGAAATACTCGACATGTTCCCACATTTTGTAGAACACGCCCGTGGCGCTTGAGGAAATCATGCTTTCAGCAATACCGGAAGAGAATGCCTGCTTGATTTCAGTGGCTTCGGTCCGGGTTGGGATGGCGCCCATTAATTCGGCGAGTCGCGTAGTACCATCGTCATAGGAGCGAAACTTTACCCCCTTCATATCGGCCAGGCTATCGAGCTTTTTATTGATAAACAATCCTTGTGGCGGCCACACGGCGGTAAAAAGCAGGTGCATATTTCGCTGTTTCAGCGCATATGCCAACGCGTTTTTTGAAACCTGGTAGAGCTTCCAGGCAGCATCCACGTCAGTTGCCAGAAACGGCACCGTGTCGACACCGAATATGGGATCTTCCTTTACATGTGCGCCTATTAAGAGCCCACCAATCGGTACTCGACCGGACTCAACAGCGCTGAAAATTTCCGCGCCTTTAACCAGTGAACCGGACGCATGGACCTTGATTTCCAAACTGCCGCCAGAGCGTTGCGTTACCTGTTTGGCAAACGCGATATAACTGCTGGTGATATAGTCTTTTGCGGGATAAGCCGCGGCCATATCCCACTTTTCAGCTGACCATGCCGGCGCTGTCACCAGCGCCAATAGCACCATAATTACTTGAGTAGATGTACCGGTCAGGTACTTGTATCGCATTGTATTCTTCATCTTTGTTATCTCTTCTGGTCAGGTGCCTGGTTTTCAGCCCTGGACGACAAACAGCTAGTCGGGAAACCCGGCCAGCGGTTCGCACCCGGTTTTCATAACCTGACACTGTAACGGAAACACTTACTGAAATCATTCGACAAGTAATTCAGAATCCCGGTTACTGGGAAATGTATTTTTTATCCTTATATAGTGAACGACATTTTTTAAATAAAGGTAATCAAATGAGCGAGTCATTGCATATCGTTTGTCCCAACTGTAATGCAACCAATCGCATTCCAGTGGCACGCCAGCAGGAAGCACCAAAATGCGGCAAATGTCATACACCGCTGTTCAGCGGAAAGCCGCTGGAAGTTGGCTCGGCAAGCTTCATGAAGCATATTGAGCGCAATGATATCCCCCTGCTGGTGGATTTCTGGGCGCCCTGGTGCGGCCCCTGCAAAATGATGGCACCGGCGTTTCAACAGGCGGCGACCCAGCTCGAACCCCGGTTCAGATTACTCAAGGTCAATACCGAAGCCGAGCAACAACTGGGCGCACAATACAATATACGCAGTATTCCGACGCTGGCATTGTTCCATAAGGGACGTGAGGTGGCGCGTCAGGCGGGCGCGATGGGGGCGGCGGACATCGTTCGCTGGGCTGGCCAGGCAGCACTCTAGCGCGAGGACTCTCGACCAACGATTCAGGGGAAACCCCTTGATAGAGTGCGCCGACAAGGAAACCAATCCGGCAGAATCGTTAGCTAATCCCGATTCAGCGTAGTTCTGCCTGCTGCATCGACTACGAAGTTTCGTCCAACGTATTGAAATTATATCCATCGCGTCCGCAGGGAGTCGCAAATTTAAATCAGGGTGGCAGTTAATTTAATTCTGCGCTCAGACGGCGGCGATTAACTTTTGCGGATCATAAAACGGTTTGGGTACGACCTTCGCCCCGCGCGTGCCAAAAGGGGTTTCCACGGTCGCACTGCTGCCGATTTCAACATGCCCGATATCCAGCATGGCCAGCGCGATGTTTTTTTGCAGGCGCGGCGAATAAATCGCCGAAGTGATCTTGCCGATGCATAAATCGCCGGAAAATACCGGCCAGTAAAAGTCATTGGGGCCCGGCAGAGGTTGACCGTCGAGCTCGACACCTGCCTGTTGCTGGCTGACGCCCTGTTTACATATCTCGATGAGGGCCTGCTTGCCGATAAAATCAGCCTCCATATCGAGATCGACCAGGCGCCCGAGTCCAACCTCGTAAGGGTTGTTGTCGAGATTGCAATCGGCGACGTAAGACAGCATGCCTCCCTCGATACGGCGAATGCTAGAGGTATGCCCGGGAGACAGGCCCATCGGCCCACCGATCTCCATTAACTTTTCCCACAGCTCGTCGCCGCGGATCGAATCACGCAGGTAAATCTCGTAGCCCAGTTCGCTGCTCCAGCCAGTGCGCGAAATCACCAATGGAATACCATCGAGTTCGAATTCGATGCAGCGGTAGTATTTCAAATCTCTTATCCAGTCGCCGAAAACCGCGGCCATGATATCCATCGACTTCGGACCCTGTAACTGCAACGGGGAGACATCCGGTTCATGGATGCTCACGTCCATGCCGGCATGCAGCTGTACGCCTTTCGCCCAGAGCAGTACATCGCTGTCCGCCAGTGATAACCAGAACTTGTTTTCCTCCAGGCGCAGCAGAATTGGATCATTGATGATGCCGCCCTCGGCGGTGGTAATGAAGACGTACTTGCACTGGCCGACCTCGCACTTTGACAGGTTGCGTGGTGTCAGGTACTGCACGAAGCGCGCCGCATCAGGGCCGCTGATCTCAACCTGGCGTTCCACGGCAACATCGCAGAGGATCGCGTCGTTCACCAGGTTCCAGAAATTAGCCTCGGGATCGCCGAAGCTGCGCGGTATATACATGTGGTTATATACCGAATAACCCTCACAACCCCAGCGCTGGGTCGCCTCGAAAAACGGTGATTTACGAATTTGCGTGCCAAAGCCTGCCTGGCCAGTAGAAGATTTAGTCATAGATTCAATGATCGGTTTGAAGGATGGCCGCCCGGGCCCGAAAAACTCTCTCCTGCTGGAGACTCGTTAAATAGCGCCGCGGGATTATATACAAATTGACGCTATTTTCAGCTGGCAGATTCAACAATCCCGGTAATTATTTAATACACACATGCGGTAAAGATATTTTGCCTGGGCCATCTCGAGAAACGACATTTTCGCTTCGAGCTGGTGCTGTCGGGACTCTATATCAATTTCACTCAACGATGCGGCGATATTGAGCCACTTGTAAGCACTGACGTAGTCGGGCGGCAGGTACTGTCCGGACTCATACAGCAGGCTCAAATCGAGTTGCGCGTCAATGAAACCGAGATCTGCCGCTCGTTCCAGCCAGCCTATAGCTTTTTCAATATCCTGCTCAACAATATCGCCCTCGAGGTATAGTCGCGCGAGCTTATGCTGTGCAAATGCCAGGTCTTGATCCGCGGCGAGGCTATACCAGGCGACGGCCTTTTCCACATCTCTTTCCACACCTTGACCGTACAAATACATCTGCGCCATTTTCACTTGACCGTGCAAGTACATCCGGGCCAGCTTCATTTGCGCCTTCTCGTTACCGCTTAAAGCCCTTGCTTCGAGTGCCTGGAGCTGCAGCTCGGGGCTAACGCTCCCGTTGCCGCTCCCTGTGGCAACCGCAGAAGTAATGACAAATAAAATCAGGAATCCTATTGCTGTCGTCATCGTTTTCATCAAATTCCACCGATAAGAGTTGGTGAGTTTTTTCGGTTCAAAAAGTTGATCGCCTTATCTTCGGCATCACCACCGAGTACAAACATGGAGAGGTGACCGAGCCAGGGGTTTACATAGAGTTCGGCTTCGACACCGTTGGCGCGCAAGGCCGCGTAGTAATCCGTTGCCTGATCCACAGTTACCATCAGATCCAGTTTACCGTGATACAGGAAAACCGGCGGATCATCTGCGCTGACATGAGATATAGGCGATGCTTCGGCATACAAATCCGGGAGCTCTGCGCGCGAACCGCCGAGGAAGCGCATCACGACAGGGCTTCTACTGTACTTGCTCAAATCGGCCGGGGTGCCGCCGGCCACGACCGCCCTGATTCCGGGTACCTCCGGATAGCCTTCTATTAGCCCTGTCTCATCAAAATCATAACTCGCGAGCAAAGCGCCCAGATGCGCTCCCGAGGAGTATCCCCAGACGTTAATGCGCTCCAGGTCCATGTTGTAACGATCGGCATTCACAGCCAGCCATTTCAAGGCCTGCCGAAGATCCAGCAACTGCGCCGGATAGGTATGTGCGGGGGCAAAACGGTAACTCACATTCAACACTGCGTAACCATGCTGTGTCAGTTTCTCGCTGATTTCAGCCATGTCTTCCCGATCCCTCGATGCCCAGCCTCCGCCATGCACCATCAAAACTACTGCGTGTTTATCTGCTTTACGTGGCAGGTATAAATCGGCCTTTAACGGTTCTTTCCGGTCGGGCCCGGTAAAAACAACACCTGTCAGAATTTGGGCAACCTGGTAACGCTCAATTGGTGCTGGGCTTGCTACGGGGTTGCGTTCATGGGTAACACAACCGCCGAGCGCAGTAACAAGAATAAGTACCGCAAGGCGGGTGATAAGCAGCGAGCTTTTCATTGTATCGTTACAGGACTTCCCATTTACGCCTGGATTAATCAGTTTTTACGCAGGGCAAGGGCGTTCGGATCAAAATTCATCGTTCTTATACTTTTCAACTCTTGGCAAACGATGGCGGCAGAAACCATATTTCATCCACGCTGATGTATGGGACTAACTTCGGGATCAGGGGGCAATCTGATATACTGCAACGGGTTCTATAGAGCCCTTGAACACGGCCTCGTGCTCGTGCAGATTGTAATCCCGAAGAATTTCGGCAACGGCGGGGTCTTCGACGAATTGCCGCGACATGCTGATATCACCAGCCCTGCCCTGGCTCTCGAGGCGAGCCGCAAAATTGACTGTTTTGCCATAGTAATCCAGGCGATCGTTCAGATTCACTGAAATACTACTGCCAGAGTTGATGCCAATTCTAATGCTGATCGGGTCGCTACGGCTTGCATTGCGAAACTGCCTGATCGCTTGCTGCATTTCTATTGAAGCCAGTAATGCGGCATCAGGTGTCAGGAAAGCGGCATGAATTCCATCGCCACGCGTTTTCACAATAGTCCCGTCATGTTTGCGCACTACCTCTCCCAATATCGCGTAGTGCTCACGTACCAGCTGGTAGGCCGCGGCATCCCCGATGTCGGCAAAAAGTTTCGTCGAATCGACCAGGTCGGTAAATACAAAAGAGATATTACGGATAGTAATTTCATCGCCCGGCCGCAGCACCTGGTCTGAAAACAGATCACGGAAAGCCTGCATGGTGGTAACCCGTTCCGCGGTCAATACTTCACTCAGCCAGCTTCGATCTTCTATCACAATGGTGCGTTGAACCGGGCTGTTATTGTGCAACAGGATCTCGCCATCGGGAGAATTACCACCCAGTTTCAACTGGCCCTGCAGAAGGTTTATCTCGGGCAGCAGGTTAGCATCATGCGTGAAGATCAATTCGTCACCAGCTTCCAGCGTACGAATACGATATTCCCCCGGGGACAGCCTCGCAGGCAAGGCGCGGGATTCGCCTGGATCAAGCGTACACTGCCCCTTGATGTGCGGCGTAAAGCCCGGCCCTGAGCGACAATAATAACCATACTCTACTGCCCGTACCGACGGGCTGGGGCTGAAACTGAGTTCTACATTACGCGCGAAATTAGCCTCGAAATCGATGTTGCAGGCATGGCAATGAACCTTACCCGGCAATTCGCCGATGTTGTCGGTTTTTGCTTTTGAGACACGACAGCGGGGGCACAATACATCCCAGCGAGACTCGAGCAATCCCTCGCGAACCGACTGTAAGAACAGTTCGATGGCAAACCGGGGTTCAACCTGCCAACGATGGGCAAGCGCCAGGGGACGCATCGTCCAGAGATCCACCTCCTGCTTCCCGGTAATATATTCGAGCAGCTTGTCTGTCAATCCATGGCCGTACTCAGTCTGATCGATAGCCTGTTTTACTTTCTTAACTCGTTCCTTCGCGGATGGCGATAACTGGAAGTCGGTTTCGAACAAATCGGGCTGTTCAGCTTTGATCAATTGGTCGGCGGTGTCGAGCAGCTGCTGGACTTTTCCCCGAAAAGCGGCGATCAGCCGGCGGGCCAGGAAATACCCCAGCAGGTTTCTGGGTACAAAACTGATTTCTATACTGAGGCTACTCTGCGGGCATTTGTCGACCAGTTCGGCGCGAGTCGCCATGCTGTCGAAGGGGCCGTTATTGAATAATCGCAACTGCTCAAACCAGAGTCCTTCTATCCAGTTCGCGGGTGGCTCTTCCCAGGAAAGATTCATGCCGGCAATAGTCACCTCGCCGAATACCTTTATCGTGCCGTCTGCCTGCAACTGCTCGGTGGACTGGTACCTGGGAAACCCGGATGCCTCACCCCAACGAGGTGTATCGGCAACGATCGACCAGAGCTGGTCTACCGGATGATTGAAATCAAATTTGAAGGACTTGCTGATTTCATTCATCTTTTTCTATGACGAGAGTGATCTGCCCCACGTCGAAGCCCCACTTGGTCATGACGGATTCGTTGATCAGTACCCGGTCTGACACCAGGTACATTCTGTCATCGATATGCAGATCCAGGGTTCCATCATCGTAGGGAATTCGCAGCACGTAATCCAGAAACAGGCTGTTGCCGGCGACCTTGAGCATGGAGGTTCCAACAACGTCATTGGCGCTGCCGACATAGTTTCCGGCATCATCCTTGACCAGCTTCCAGATACGCCTTTGTTCTTCACCATCGTCAAATATGAAAACTTCATCGAGTGTTCCGACAC
>Ga0316194_10001693_pt1 | contig 15273 bp, 11 predicted proteins | sample CroRivsedime1_MG_FD_204936 | JGI IMG/M metagenome (GOLD analysis project Ga0316194, IMG submission 204936) | Coastal sediment microbial communities from Maine, United States - Cross River sediment 1 | ecosystem: Environmental > Aquatic > Marine > Coastal > Sediment | place: USA: Maine...
CCCTGGGCGATGCCGGAACTGCACTGGTATTATGGTTATCCGATGATATGGGGTGTAATGATCGCAACGTTTTTAGGGATGGTCATCTACTTCAAACGTAAAGACTGGTTTTGATTTTTAGCGACTAATGACCCACCGGTATACCTAATTTTCAGCGATACCCCTGGCGGTACCGCCGTTCCCGATAGCTGATGTCGTCGGATTCGAACTGATATCTAGCGCTAATTTCTATCAGCGATATTAGTGAAATTTATACACTGTTTGAAAAAGAACCAAACTTTCATCGACCATATCTCTGTAACGATTCATTATACTGTCTGAATTATATACAAACAGGATAGATATAACGCTGCATAGATGAATAAAGAATATCGAAAATTCTCAGGAGTTACCAATAGAGTACAAACCGTTGCTTTGAATACGGACGCCTCCTGTTCAGCGAGGTTTTTCATTATCTAATCAAGACGCACGTATATTCGGTTTTAAGTGGAGACGCTATATCGTAACCCATGATGTATTTGTTAGCATTATTGGTCGACGACGGAGATCAGCAAATCTTATTTTATGGATCTAGCTGTCCACCACTCAAGTCGGTAAGACAATGAAGAGAGTTTGTGACAAGATTCTTAACCTGTTCTGGATCCGCATGCATACCTTTGAGTTTCTTGAGCAAATCATCTGATATGTACTCTTCCATACCAATGTCCTTCATCGCCTGAACAGCGGAAGCCAGGTACTGCATATAAGCATCATGACCGGTAAGCTGGCGATGCTTGATAGTATTCGCCAGGTCGAAAATCTCAAAGGGGCTCATCTTTGTAATATCTTCGATCGGGACATCTAATATCTGTTTGAGCGCATTGCAGGTTAAGTGGTCGGGGTCAGCGCTGTACAGTGCCATGCCTCTGATCCTGAGGATATTTCTGGCAAAGGGCGAAACGTCTCCCCGGGTTTTGATATGCATCCCCAGGGCATAAGCATCTGCACCTAACTCATTGAGAAAGTGGTTATACCCTCCCCAGAGTTCCTTATGCGACATTAGTTGTGGTCCAACATACATCGATTTAAGGCAGTGATAGACTTCGTGGTCAATGACAAACCCAAGATAGTCAGCAGGTAACAACCGCATGTCTTGCGGGATTTTGCTTAAGATTTCCTGAGGTAAATCCAGAAGGTGACTGGTTGCTATGATCGAATCCGCGGCCACCCAGCGAGGGTTAATGGTGAGGACACAAACATTCTCTTTACGGCCTTGATTGGCACCAGCCTCAAACAGTGATGCAGACGGTAATTGTGATTCCAGCATGATCCGAATGCGTTCCACACTGACATACATCAAGTCTTCTCGCAACGCAGCTGTGTGCTCATAGTCCATGCTACTGGGCTGGCTGCCAAGCTGCCGATTAAGCGTCGTCATATCAGCTGGCAACTCCTCATCGCCCTGCAAGATCAGAAACGTTATTTCAGGATACAGATGCCTGTAGTCTTCAATTTTTTCATCAAGTAATGCTTGCAGAGAGGCGGTTTTTTCAGGTGTGTAAGATTTATTTTGTGCATTAACGCCGGAAGTCGTTGTAGTCACAGCCAAAGCAAACAGGATACAAGTAAACAACCCAATTGATGTTTTCATAATATTTTAGGGATAATTAAGCGACTCATATACCGTTAGTATGTATCTGACCATAAAAGCACATGGTTTAAACATGCATTCACTGTAACTTAACACATGTTTTCTTTGGGTTGTGAGGTCAACCTCAGGCTTGATTCAAAACCGCAATGACTGATCACCTCCGGCCATTAACGGGACACCAGTTAATTTCGTATCGTCAAAAAAAACCCCGCACGATGTCGGGGCTAAATCACATAATGACTGGTTATTACTGAGGGCTTAGCAACCTTCATCATTAGATACGACAGTTACAGTATCTATCTGGAAACCAGCAGGCATAAATAATGCAAAGCTCTGACCAGAAAACAACAAAAGAAGGCCCGCGATAAAGAATCTAATCGACACCATGTTTAACCCTTCGTTTATAACCGTGACTATTGAGTCTTTTCTTTGTTGACCATTCAGGTGTGAATATCGCCGTCAAAATCCAGATGACACTAAGAATGGTTGCTAAAACTATAGCCAACAGATATACCAGTAAAAACAACTTAAATAATATTTCCATCTCAGCTTCTCCATTTACATAACATTGCCGCACATGTAAAAAGAGGCATATTCCATGCCGTGTTTACCAGATACCATATTTATCAGTTAGATATGATGATGACCTGATTTTTCAAATCAATTTGAATTGTAAAGGTGGCGTTACAGTTTGTAGAGTTTTAAACAGCTTAGAGAATGGTCGTCACGTGCAAAAGCCGCCATACATGCATATCAGCGACCATTATCCAAATCTCATGTTTTGTTAAGTTTTATGACACTCAACTGAACAGAATTTTAAAGCCGATTACAAATGCTTATGCAATTAAATGCTCAAGAAAAATAGGAATGACTGTTATTGGCGGTGGGTTCAACTGGTCAACGCGACAGATGCATTAAATCTTTCCGCAGGTGTTTCATAATCTAATGTTTTAAGAATTGAAATGGTGCCCAGGGCCGGATGAAATTTGTAAGGAACAAATTTAACAACAGCGCTATTTGCTGATGACCCCAAGGGTGACTAATTTTGAAGGGATCAAAATTGAATGGCGGCAAGCCAGCCTGTAAGGCAGGTTACAGGATGTAATATGTAATAACGTGGATGCAATTCATAATGAAACCGGCACGGTGTTACCACCGAGGGATTTTAAGTCTTTAGCGTTCATATTTTATCTCTTTTCAATCTTTTTAAAAATATTTTTAATATCAACAATGAATCTACTATATAAGCATTTAATTGTTTGACAACTTTTTATCAAATTCGCTAGAATTTGAATCCTACTGTCTACATTACGTCTACATATAAACGCGAGGGACTTTTTAAGCACACGCCAGGGATTATTTAGGGATTCTTTTTCTCCATCAAGAATGACATACATTATGCGAATTACTAAATCATTTGTGGACCAAGTCACCCTGCCACCACCCAAAGAAGACGGTAAAACCAATCAGGCGTTTTACCGCGATTCAGAGATTCCCGGTTTTGGGTTACGTGTCACCAGTGGCGGCGCTAAATCCTTTATTGTGGAAAAACGCATTTCAGGAAAAGTGAAACGGGTCACTCTGGGAAAATATGGCAACCTCACTGTTGAGCAAGCCAGAAAAGAGGCTATGCGCTTTCTTGGTGAAGTGGCCACCGGAAAAAACCCCATCGCGGCAAAAAAGAATAAGCGCATCAGGAACACCACCCTGATCGAAGCCTTTGAAGATTACCTGCTCACCCGTAAAGACCTCAAAGAATCCACCATCAATGATTATCGTCGCTCTATCAATGGTCCTTTTTTGATGTGGCAAACCAAGCCACTGACCGCAATAACCAAAGACATGGTGCAACTGCGCCATGCTGCCCTTGGTAAGAAAAGCAAAGCCCGTGCGAACAATGCCATGCGCGTATTACGGGCCGTTTTTAATCATGCAATTTCAAGATATGAGGAAAGTTACGGCCATCAGGTGGTGCTAAGCAATCCCGTGGATCGATTAAGCCAGACGCGCGCCTGGCACAAAGTGGATCGTCGTCAGACCCTGATCAAACCCGATGAACTACCAGACTGGTTCGCAGCAACCATGCAGCTAAACAATGAAACAACACGTCATTATTTGTATCTCGTGCTATTTACTGGGCTGAGACGTTCTGAGGCCTCAAGATTACAATGGGATGACGTCGATTTTAACGATAAAACCATCACCATCAATGAAACCAAAAACCACCAGGTACACATCCTCCCCTTGTCCGACTTTCTTTATGAATTGCTAAAGAAGCGTCTTGCGGTTAAAGAAAGCCCTTATGTCTTTCCTAGTGATTCTGAGCGTGGGTATTTGACCGAGCCAAAAACAGCGGTTAAACGCGTCTCAGAGCTCTCCGGAGTGACGTTTACCTTGCATGATTTACGACGCACTTTTATCACAATTGCTGAAAGCTTAGATATTCCAGGCTACGCTCTTAAACGGTTGTTGAATCAAAAAGACCCCAACGATGTGACCGCTGACTATATCGTGCCTAATGTCGATCGTCTTCGAGAACCGATGCAACAAGTCACCGACTTTATTATTAAAAATAGTAATAAAAACACAAAATCCAGAAATGGCTAAACTGTGATATGTATTACTGTTTTTTGGTGTGATAATGAATTGATTTGATTATCAAATTGAATGAAGGGATTACCAATGATGGAGTTCAGGCTTATGCCGATTCATTGAATGCAGGAGGATTAATTACCATTGAAGATAATCCTCCTCCAGCCCCCTGGCATTTGGTAGTTCAATGGCAGCTTTGGGTTGGTAACAGGCATACAAAGCAAAGCATATCGATACGTCGACATGTCTACATTGCGTCTACATTAAGATTTAAAAGATGTTTTTCCAGAGAGGGCAATCAGTTTAAAATCGGTTAAATTATTGATTTATATATGGTGCCCAGGGCCGGAATCGAACCGGCACGGTGTTACCACCGAGGGATTTTAAGTCCCTTGCGTCTACCAATTTCGCCACCTGGGCTAACAGAATGGTCTTTTTACATTTAGCACTATTTTCGTTATGAGTTAGTCGTTCTATGAACTACCGTCTACCACAACGCCACCTGGGCTAACAGAATGGTCTTTTTTACTTCAGCCTTTTAATTTTCGTAGGGTGTAGAGTAATTCTTCGAAGTACTGTCTACCACAACGCCACCTTGGCATAAAACTTAGATGGACTTTTACAACTAATGCCTATATTTAATTTCTAGCAAAAATATAAACGCCGGTAATATCCCTATCCCGGCCTTACTCAACGTGAGTTGAGTGCTGTAAATATGGAGGCGAGTACCGGAATCGAACCGGTCTAAAAGGTTTTGCAAACCTCTGGATAACCTCTTTCCTAACTCGCCATTATTTTTACACTTGCGTGTTACCAAGGTACCTGATTACTTACTGTAATCACACGCGTATTTTTCATTATATACGGATAAAATTATGTCTGTATAAATGAAAAAACCCTGCATCTTGTTAACAGGTACAGGGTTTATCATAAACTGGAGCGGGAAACGAGATTCGAACTCGCGACCTCAACCTTGGCAAGGTTGCGCTCTACCAACTGAGCTATTCCCGCGTTGCTTTGTAAGCAGGCAGGTATTCTAGCGATGCCTGCGTTACTGTCAAGATAAATATCTAATATACCGAATTTTTTTGCCAAAAAGTTAAGAATTACTGTCACTTAAAGTCGGCCACGCTGATTTTACGTACACGATCATCGATACGATTGTTAAAACCGCTGCAATGACGAGCAGCCCTAGTCCGAGTGTATATATCGGTAATCCGAAGAGATCCTGCTGGTAGATCAGGAGAAGTAAGGCGAGCATCTGTGCCATGGTTTTTGCTTTACCGATGAATGAGACCGCGACAACGTCGCCTTTGCCCATGCCCGCCATCCATTCCCGCAGCGAAGATATCAGGATCTCACGCCAGATGATGATCAGCGACGAGAATAACAGCCAGTTGTTCTCCGGATCTTTCGACAGTATCAGTACCAGCGCCGTTATCACCATTAGCTTGTCTGCCAGCGGGTCGATGAATGCGCCGATTGCGGACTGCTGATTTAGCTTTCGCGCCAGATACCCATCGAACCAGTCGGTGATGGCTGCGAACCAGAAGACGAAGGTAGCCAGTGCTGGCGCCCAGTCAAAGGGAAGATAGAAAACAGCGATGAAAACCGGTATCAATACGATACGTGAAGTAGTGATTGTATTTGGTACGTTCATAGGTCTGTGTTATTGCGAGGTCTGGAGCAATCTCCTGAAGCCAGTTATGCACTTACAGAGATTGCCGCGCTTCGCTCGCAATGACGTTAATTTTATGTTTTCTATTGTGTCTGATTAATCGGTAGCATGAAACTGGCCATAGATATCCTGGGCCAGTTTCTTACTTATCCCGGGTATTTTAGCAATATCTTCGATGCCTGCCTGTGTTATTCCCTGAATTCCGCCAAAATGTTTCAATAAAGTCTGCCTGCGTTTTGGACCCAGGCCGGATATACCCTCCAGCGGCGAGGTCCGGCGTTTCTTCGCCCGTTGTGCACGATGACCACTGATGGCGAAACGGTGCGCCTCATCCCTTACCTGCAGGATGAGGTTGAGCGCGGCTGATTCTATGGTGAGATAGAGGTCTGGCCGGCCGTCGCTGAAGATGAGTTTTTCCAGCCCGGCTTTGCGGCCCTCACCCTTGGCTACGCCTATCAGCAGTACCGAGTCGATCTCAAGTTGTTCGAAGACTTCGATGGCCTGTTTGAGCTGCCCCTTACCACCGTCGATGAACAGGATATCGGGCAGTTTTTGATCCTTTGATTTTGATGGCCTGAAACGCCTCTCCAGCGCCTGCTTCATCGCGGCATAATCATCACCGCCGGTAATACCGGTGATATTGTAACGCCGGTAATCCGTTTTAAATGCACCTTCCGGGGTAAAAACGACACAGGATGCGACGGTGGCTTCTCCCTGTGTATGGCTGATATCAAAGCATTCCAGGCGTACCGGAATCTCATCAAGCTGCAGCACTTCCTGTAACGCCTCGAATCGAGTGAGCAATCCTGAGCGTGATATTAGTCTTGTTTTCAATGAGTTATTAGCATTATTTAATGCCATTTCTATCCATTTTGCACGCTCGCCTCTCACCTTGCTGGTAAGTTTTACCCGGTGTTTCGACTGTTCAGACAACACTTCCTCGATCAATTTTCTATCTTGCAGCTGATCGGAGACGATGATCTCGCCAGGCACGTCACGCTTCAGGTAGAACTGCGGGATGAAGGCTGTCAGGATCTGCCCGGCATTCATCTCTTCAGGCAAGCTGGGGTAGAAACTGCGGTTACCCAGGTTGAGGCCGTTTCTTACATAGAACACCTGCACACAGGCCTGCCCTGCTTGCGTACTGCAGGCGATGACATCGATATCACCCCTGTCGGCACTGATATGCTGCTTCTCTGTAACCTTGCGCAGGTTGATGATCTGATCACGGTATAACGCGGCTTTTTCAAAATGCTGCTTTTCTGCAGACCTCTCCATATCCTTAACCAGCTCGGTAATGATCTGCTCGCTCTTGCCCTGCAGGAACAGGACGGCATGATCGATGTCCTTACGATAGGCTTTTTCAGTGATATAGCCGACACAGGGCGCGGTACAACGTTTGATCTGGTATTGAAGACAGGGCCGTGAGCGGTTAGAGAACGTGGTGTCCTCGCATTGCCGGATGAGGAACATCTTCTGCAGCAGGTTGATGCTCTCACGGACTGCATGGGCGTTCGGATAAGGTCCCAGGTACATGCCTTTCTTCTTGCGTGCGCCGCGATGCAGTGCTATCCGCGGATAGGCCGACTTGTCGGAGATAAAGATATAGGGATAGCTCTTATCATCTCGCATCAACACGTTATAACGCGGGCGCAATTCCTTGATGAGGTTACTTTCCAGCAGCAGGGCTTCACCTTCGGTATGCGTGATGGTGATATTGATATCGTTTATCTTAGAGACCATCACCCGGGTTTTAGGTGAGAGACCTGTCTGTCGAAAATAGCTGCCCAATCGATTTTTCAGGTTTTTGGCTTTACCGACGTAGATGACCTGATCTTTTTCATCCAGCATACGGTAGACACCGGGTTTACTGGTGACATTTTTCAGGTAGGAAGCAGAATCAAAAACGGGGCTGGTGTCTGTGTTTGATTCTTGTTCTGCGGAGGTCATGATGCTTATTGTATTGTCATCCTGAACGATAGTGAAGGATCTTGCTTCAGGTGCTGTTGATAGGACGTTAAAGATGCTTCATATTCGTTCTTCATGCCCTGAAATGCCTGTGCAGCATTTACCGGTCATTTAATCGGCATATTATTTTCGTCCAGCACACCATGCTTCATCGCCAGGTGTAACATCTCGATATCTGAACTGACATCGAGTTTTTCATAGAGTCTTTTACGGTAGGTGCTGATAGTTTTCGGACTGAGATTAAGAATTTCAGAGATCTGCTGTGTGCGCGTGCCCTGCGCGACCATCATCAACACCTGGATCTCACGCATGGAAAGGGTATCGATAGGATTAGTCTCACCCGGCAGCACTGAGAGCGCCAGTTGCTGTGCGATATCTTTCGCGATGTAGTGTTTACCGCTATGCACATCCCTGATCGCTGTTATCATCTCGTCGACACCGTTACCCTTGGTCAGGTAACCTCTGGCGCCGCCATTGAGCAGCTGTTTTGGTAGTGGACCATCATCATGGACGGTGACGATGATTATGCCGATCTCGGGCCATGAACTGCTGATACGGTGGGTGGCTTCGATACCACCGATACCAGGCATATTGACATCCATACGGATCATATCGACCTTGCCCCTGTTGTCACGACACCAGCTGATCGCGTCTTCACCGCTGCTGAGGGTTCCCACAACCTCGATACCACCCTGTGTACCCAGCAGGCTCTTGAAGCCGAAGCGCACCAGGTCATGGTCATCAACGATGAGTACCTTTATTGCAGAATCGTTACTACTATCAGTCATTTAAATAGTATCACTCGGTGAGTTTTGCGGCCATTGTAGCAAAGTTTTAGCAGCTCCAGTCGCTATATGGGTTTTTTACCAGGTAATTATTGTAATAACGTTCATCATGGCTGACCTCCGGCCCCAGCCAGTCGGGATGCTCGAAATGTTCATCCAGGCTGCTGAGTTCCACCTCAGCCATCTCTAATCCTTTATTAGCACCGCTGAATACATCGATCTCCCACAGGTGTGACTCATAGGGTACGTAATAGCGTGTTTTTTCGATGATAGGTCCGTTACACAATGTCATCAGTATCTGTTCTGCGTCGTGTAGCGGTATCTCATATTCGTATTCCTGGCGCACGGTTGAGAGCTCGGCACTCTTCACATTGATGTTCGCGTTCTTATTGCTGATCCGTACCCGCACAGAAGATTTCTGTGATGGATCCAGCCCACTCTGCAGATAGCCCTGTTTGATCAGGTGCGTTTCGGTGACATGCGCTTTCCAGTCATCATTTTTCATTAAAAATTTACGTTCTATCTCAGTGCCCATTATAGTTGCCCATACTTTGTGCCAGTGTTTAATATTTCATGATAGATTGTACTATATGAACGCATATTTTCAGCTCGATGATCACATCATTCACCTCAATCATGCGGCCGTCGCACCCTGGCCAAAAGTAACACGTGATGCGGTCGTCGCTTTTGCTGATGAGAACGTCTCGGTCGGCTCGCAGAATTATGATCAATGGTTGAACACCGAGCGACAATTAAAACAAAAACTGGTGAAGTTGATCAACGCTGAATCGTCTGACGAGATAGCGATATTAAAAAACACCTCGGAAGGTCTGTCGCTTGTCGCACAGGGGTTAAAATTTGATGCTGGCGATAATATCGTGGTTCCTGCCGAGGAGTTTCCATCAAACAAGGTCGTCTGGCAGGCACTGGAGTCAGAGGGCGTAGAGCTGCGCCTGGTCCCTGTACAGGCTATCGAAGAACCGGAACAGGCGCTGATCGACGCCATCGATGAACATACCCGCTTACTGAGCTGCAGTTCGGTGCAATACGCACGTGGCTTACGACTTAACCTGAACCGCATCGGCCAGGCCTGCAAGCAAAACGGTACACTGTTCTGCGTCGATGCTATCCAGTCATTAGGTGCGATAGCTTTCGATGCACAGGCCTGTCATGCTGATTTCGTGGTAGCAGATGGTCATAAATGGATGTGTGCACCAGAAGGGACCGCATTGTTCTATTGCCGCAAATCGGTCCAGCCGTTATTACAGCTGCGACAGTATGGCTGGCACATGCTCAAAGACGCGTTTGATTTTGCTCATAAGCATGAGCGAATGCAGATCGCAGAGAACGCACAGCGCTTCGAGAGCGGCAGCCCGAACATGATGGGCATAGCGGCACTCAATGCATCACTCGGACTGCTGCTGGATATCGGTATCGAAAATATCCAGGCGAAGGTCATCGAAAATGCAGGGTACCTGATCGAGCGCTTACGCGAGCTACCCGGGATCACGGTATTAACGCCAACCGGACCCGATCGTTACGCCGGTATCATCACCTTCCAGAAAAACGATATAGATAATATAGCGCTGTATCAGCATCTACAGGATAACAATGTCATCTGTGCCTGCCGTGGTGATGGTATCCGTTTCTCACCGCATTTTTATACCTCAAAACAGGTGATGGACAAGGCATTAAAAATTCTGTCCGAGTTTTGTTGACCGGTTAACATAATTACTGCGGTTTTGAGCCTATGCTTTTTATTGTGAACAGAAAAGCAGGCATTCGGTCTGAATCAGCATGAGTAACTGCATTTTGGACTAGACTAACAGAAACAAACTTGCAGTTAAGTTAAAGGAATTTCGTAACTGCCTGTTCGATGTGACATTGTTATCACATGTAATTTTTCGATGGTTCGAATGATTTTTAAGATGCAGCGATAACTTCTTAAGGGAGATCTATGTTTCGTTTTGCAAGATTTAAAAATTTTATCTGGGACAAATTGGTAGATTGGCTTATCTACGAGCCCCCGAATTATAAAACGCCGTTGACCAGTTTTGAGCGTTTGCGCTATGAGCTGCGCCCCGGCGATGTGCTGCTGGTCGAAGGCCGTTCTAACGTCGCAGAGATCATCAAGTCCATCACCCAGAGCATGTGGACTCACTCATTTTTCTACATCGGCCGATTACACGATATCGATGACCCCATGCTGCGTGACCATATCCAGAAGTACCGACATTGCATGCCAGAGGAGCAGCTCATCATCGAAGCCATCCTGGGTAAAGGCATCATCGTCACTTCGATAGAAAATTATGAAGGCGAACATCTACGTATCTGCCGCCCCCGTGGTATCACGCGTGGAGATTCTCAGAACGTCATCAGGTATGCCATCAATGATCTAGGCAAGGATTACAATGTCCGCCAGATAATGGACCTGGCACGTTTCATGTTTCCTTACTGGTTTCTACCGAGACGCTGGCGCTCGACACTGTTCGAGCATAATGCAGGCCGGCCGACAAAAACCGTGTGTTCGACGATGATGGCAGAAGCGTTTGCCAAAGTACGGTTCCCCATCATCCCGGTGTTACATCAGGATGAAGCAGGTAATCTAAAACTGATACGCGGTAATTCGAAGTTGATGACACCGCGTGACTTCGACCACTCGCCCTACTTCGATGTCATTAAATACCCCATCCTTGATTTCGATGAACTGGGTATCTATCGAAAACTTCCATGGGATCAGACCAGCGTGCATTGCAACGACATCGGCGACTGCTTCTATTCCCACCCCGAAGAAATTGAAAATCTCATCCCGATCAAGTCGGCTGACACGCTCTGTCATGAGCAAACAGATACAGCCTTAGATGGAGAAAACAAAAACGTATCGGCTAACAAAAAGCAAGCAAAGCGTCAGCCGAAAATTTGATCGGAATACCCGGATCCGGCACTTGAACAGGCCCTGCATAGTGACGGGTTTCACTGCCTGCCAATATAAGCATTCCATTATTTAAGTTAACACGTGTATCTATTATTTTGATTTATTGATTATCTAAGACTATACAAATGTTTTTTTCAGCGTACACTTGTACACCAAATTGGGTTGCTGATTAGTGATCGATTCACCTTGAAGCATACGATGCAGGCACTTAGACCACACTGACCAGCGGTCACATAAGCGCCTGATATGAACCAGTTATCTGATAAAACGTCTATAGTTGAAAGTGTTCTATTAATCTAGCGGGTAATGCGAATGATGTGGACAGGCCTTTTTATATCGATCATCCTTGTTTCAGCCTACCTTCGCCTGCCGCTCCTGCTCTGGTCGTTACTGCTCGGTTCAGGGCTGCTTGCTTTTACCGTTTTCTCTGATGCCACGACAGCACAGTTATACCTCGCGTGGATCATCTATGCCGCGATTACCATTCTGCTCAATCTAAAATCTATACGTCGTAACCTTTTCAGCCGTGGTATCTATTCGGTGATGAAAAAAGTCATGCCGACGATCTCGCAGACGGAACAGGAAGCGCTGGATGCCGGTGACGTATGGTGGGAAGCGGAACTGTTCAGCGGTAAACCGGATTTTAACTTTCTGCGGGAGCTTCCCGGGCCGACATTGACTGATGAAGAGCAGGCATTTATCGATGGCCCTGTCGAGGAGTTCTGCAAGATGCTCGATGACTGGCAGATCACCCATGTCGATTATGACCTGACACCCGAAGCCTGGCAGTTCGCGAAAGATAACGGTTTCTTCTCACTGATCATTCCGAAGCAGTATGGCGGGCTGGATTATTCGGCCTATTGCCACTCGCAGGTGGTGATGAAGATCGGCAGCCGAAGCGGTTCCGCCGGTGTCACCGTGATGGTGCCTAACTCGTTAGGCCCGGGAAAACTGCTGATGACCTACGGCACCGAGGAACAGAAAGACTATTACCTGCCACGCCTGGCGAAAGGCATCGAGATCCCCTGCTTTGGCCTGACCGGTCCTGATGCCGGCAGCGATGCTGGCGCGATGCCTGATACGGGTGTTGTCTGCTATGGCAGCTATGAGGGCAAGGATAATGTGCTGGGTATACGTTTAAACTTTGCCAAGCGCTATATCACGCTGGCCCCGGTCGCCACCATCCTGGGTATCGCGTTTAAACTGTATGACCCTGAACACCTGTTAAGTGATGATGAAAACCGCGGCATCACGCTGGCACTGATCAAACGTGAGACCGAAGGTGTGGAGATAGGAAAACGACACTTCCCCGCCAATCACGCTTTCATGAATGGCCCGATACGCGGCAGGGATGTGTTTATTCCGATGGAATCCATCATCGGCGGTATCGACTATGTCGGTAAAGGCTGGGCCATGCTGATGGAATGTCTCGGTGACGGCCGCGCTATCTCTTTACCCGCACTCGGTACCGCGGCAGGCAAGATGGGCTGTAAATATACCGGCGCCTATTCACGCATCCGCCAGCAGTTCCACATGCCTATCGGCTATTTTGAAGGTGTCGAAGAATCGCTGACAGAGATCGCCGGTCAGGCCTACGCGATGGATGCGGCCAGATCACTGGTCGCTGTCGCACTGGATAGCGGCGCCGTTCCTTCTGTCATTTCAGCCATCGTCAAACAACAGGTCATGGAGCGTATGCGCAGCGTGATCAATCATGCCATGGATATCCATGGCGGACATGGTATCTGCATGGGACCGCTTAACCATCTTGGACGGGCCTATCAGCTGACACCTGTCGGTATCACGGTCGAGGGTGCTAACATCCTGACCCGGACCATGATCATCTTCGGACAGGGTGCCATGCGCAGCCACCCTTTTCTGTTAAAAGAAGTGAAAGCAGTACACGATGAAGACCAGAAGCGCGGCCTCATAGATTTCGACGATGCTTTTTTCTCTCACATGGGTTTCATCCTCAGTAACGTGGTGCGCTGTTTCTGGTTCGGTATCAGTTATGCAAAATTTGTTAACACTCCCGGTGATCGCGATACGCAACGTTACTATCGGCAGCTGGTGAAGATGAGCTCTGCCTTCGCCCTGCTTGCCGATGTCTGTATCGGCGTGCTCGGTGGCACATTGAAACGCCGGGAAAAACTTTCCGGCCGTCTCGCTGATGCGTTATCAAACATGTACGTGATGAGTGCTGCTCTGAAACATTATGAGAACCAGGGCAGTCACCGGGAAGACCTGGTACTGTTGAAGTGGGTGTGTGAAGACTCACTGTACAATATTCAGACCGCGCTGAAAGGCATCATGAAGAACCTGCCGGTGCCTTTCGTCGGTCGCCTGTGTAATCTCATCATCTTCCCGTTCACCAAGCCTTACCACCGCCCCAGCGACAGCACAGGCCATAGTGTGGCGCGAAAGATACTGTCTCCAGGTGCAACGCTGGATCGCCTTAGCGCAGGCGTTTTCCACAGTGATGAAAAAGATAATGCTACCGGTCGCATAAGCCATGCTTTAAACCTGGTACTGAAGACCGAGGAGTTGCAACGCAAACTTCGCGGCGCCTACAAACAGGGTCGTATCAGTAGACGTGACCGTGATGCCTACGTTGAGGCCAAAGACAAAAATATCATCACTGAAAATGAATATAACAGTCTGATCGAAGCGGATGCAGCTGTACAGAATGCGATCAAGGTCGATGAATTTTCGTTCAGTGGCTGGAACATAGAAACACCATAATCATGACGGGAATATTTTTACAAAAAGAGAAAAGCTATGACTAATGAATGCGCACGTAAAGTTTATATCGTCGATGGCAGCCGTACACCGCAGCTGAAGTCGCGCGGTAAAGTCGGCCCGTTTTCACCGGGTGATCTCGCCGTAGCCGCAGCCAGGCCGTTACTGCTGCGCAATAACTTTCCGCTGGATGCACTGGATGAGGTGATCCTCGGCTGCATGATGCCAGGAGAACGTGAAGCCAATGTCGGCCGTGTGGTCGCATTACGCCTGGGTATTCCGCTCAGCGTTCCGGCATGGACCGTACAACGTAACTGTGCCTCCGGCATGCAGTCGGTTGATTCTGCTTTCAAGAATATAAGCAATGGCGATTCTGACCTGGTGCTGGCCGGTGGCACTGAATCCATGAGCTGGGCTCCGGTACTGTTCAATCACACCATGGTTAACTGGCTGGGCGAGATGATGCGCTCGCGTTCTGTCGGGCAGAAGATATCGACTATCTTGAAACTGCGAGGAAAACATTTTAAACCGGTCATCGCACTGCTCCATGGACTGACCGATGATACCGTCGGCCTGAACATGGGTGAGACAGCCGAGATCATCGCTGATAATTTCGGCATCACACGTGAGCAGATGGATGCATACGCGATGGCCAGTCATCACCGTCTCGCCGAAGCGCATGCCGCCGGACATCTCGATGAGATCGAAGTATTGTATGATGGCAAAGGTAACTATTATGACCATGACGACGGTGTGCGTCCTGACTCGACCATGGAGAGCCTGGGCAAACTGCGCCCTGCTTTTGACAGGAAATACGGCAAAGTGACTGCCGGCAACAGCGCACAGATCACCGATGGCGCAGCCTGGCTGTTACTGGCCAGTGAAGACGCGGTTAAAAAACATGACCTGCCAGTACTCGCATCGATCACTGATACCCAGTGGGCAG
>Ga0316194_10001697_pt1 | contig 15259 bp, 26 predicted proteins | sample CroRivsedime1_MG_FD_204936 | JGI IMG/M metagenome (GOLD analysis project Ga0316194, IMG submission 204936) | Coastal sediment microbial communities from Maine, United States - Cross River sediment 1 | ecosystem: Environmental > Aquatic > Marine > Coastal > Sediment | place: USA: Maine...
TACCTCGAAGCGGCCCTTTGGTGTCACGTTTGCGTACCGGCCCTTAAGAATAATAGAAATAAGGTCGCAAGCATGGTCATGAAAAAACCTCTTATCATCAGACCTAATCCAATGATGAAGACGTATTGAAAAATTTAAAAAAAGAAACGTCCACCGGTAAAGATAGGGATTCCCTGGCTCACCCAGAGCCTCTTTCCATCTAATTTGGAAGGATTTAAACTTCCTTCGTACTGGTGGTTCGTGTACCTTCATAATATTATACATAAAAATGAGACGTCGTTTTCAAAAAATCGGTCGGCGAGGCGGGAATCGAACCACGCGACTTCCTACAGGTCGAGCAAAGAATTTCTACTACACTCCGGTAGCATAGCTTCCAATCCTCACCCTCAGCTCCCCAGAACTTTCAATCACTTCAGTTTGCAACCATCCGTGAGCTACGCTCCTGAGTTACCGATGTAGGTTCTCTAACCAGACTGAGGTACTCGCCGATAATTTTTAATAACATCTAAGATTTTTAAAAGTATCCTCCGTGCTAATACATGCTACCGCCGTTAATTCATTCTGCAGGTCAGGTTCATTGAACCCGACCCAGTCCTTATTCTTTTCAGTAAGTTTGTGGGCCCATAATTTTAAGGCATCTTCATTTGGGATGCCGAGATAAACAAGTTTCCCGTTGCCCCATTCCTTATATAAGAGCCCATTCCCTTTCATGGAATACTCCGCCAGCGCATGGCCGGCCTGTACCCCACCATACACCGGATCCAGGTCTTTACGCGCTAAGACGTACATAATTTTCCGAGTATTCATCCATAATCTCCTTAACGAAGTCCATGTTAGGTTTATTATTTTCATGGCACTTAGGTTCAATCTGCTCATAAGTGCGCCCTCGAAGCATACTGTACGCAATATGCTTATGTCTGTAGTCACGTTTTAAATGTAGTAGGGAATATTGAAGCTTACCGGCGTAATCGCGGCTTTTCTGAAGTTCTTTTATCTGGATCTTTGTTTTTCTGATTTCCGCCGCTTTTATTTTTAATTCTTTCTTTAAACTCATAATTATACTCCTGATTAATGTTAATAAAGGTTAGTTATTAAACTGTGTCAGAGTATAATTTTACGGCGGTTTATAAATCTGTACCTATGTCATAATTTTACTTCCTCCTAAGAGATACTACGTATCAATATATTATTTATTTTCAGAAAAATCAAAATATTTATTTTTTTTATAATTAAATACCCGATTGACCACATAATTTTAATAATCAATTAATATTGTATTCTTTATAAACAGTGTTTTACCAAGAAAGGCCTTTTTATATGCAGTTAACGGTTGAAAAATGTACTTCTATTAACATAAATTCCTTACAGAAGACTATAAGGAAGATTAATAGAAGGGATTATCCAGATTCAACGGTAGAAGAGGCTTATACTCATACACAGGATGAGCTAAAAAAATTCTCCGTCAATGACCAGGTCTTTGAATATGAAGCTCTCCAGAACCATCTTGGCGGTCACCGGTGGTTTTTTCTCTGTCCAAAGTGTAAAAGTAGGGCCAGTAAGCTGTTTCTTCCACCTGAAGGTACAAATAGGGAACCAAGGTATCTCTGCAAAGCATGTCACAAGCTGAAAAACCAGTCAGCGCTGCAGGGCCAGAACAATATGTACCGGATGGTTACAAAACCGTTGAAAAGGATGAAGGAGATTCAAAACAAGATCCAGCGTGGGCATCTCAAGAGCAGTAAAGTGCAGGAGCTTCTCAAAGAACATGACGATATTGAGAAGAATTTGAAGGATTCCCCTGAGTATAAGCTCTATGTATTCAAAAAGAAACATAATATGATGTAATATTCTCTTAATATATTATTTCATTATTATGGAAAGAACAGTAGTTGCAGTTAAACTCAGGGTAAAACCCCCAAAACGTAGGCCCGCTTCTCACAGGTTAAAATCACGTCTTTATTATCGCCAGAACAGGGCAAAGATACGCTTACAGAGGCGTAGATACCTCCGTACCCATAAAAGCGTCATCAAACATAGAAAAATGTTCATGCGGTATAAGCCAACTTGGTTTAAAAAACCGAGGAAGGTAAAGCACCACAAGACGCCAGCTCCTAAAAAGATGAAATTAATCGTCCCAAAGAAAAAAAAGCCTAAAAAGACAAAAAGCCCTGTAATAAAATTCTTCAAACACCGCTAAATTGCATGTAAAAAGCCCATTTTCCCTATTTTCTTAAACTTTTTTTGTAACTGAAGCCCTAAAATCGGTATAATTAATTAGAAGGAAAAAGTGAATAAAAGGAAATAGGAGAAACAATGCGCTTAAAAAGACCCAAATGGTATCTCGAAAACGTAAAACCGTTAGAGAACCACCCTTGGACAGACACAGAAAAGCTGGCAGTATTTGCACTCCGGGATGAGGAAGACTTACCTGCCAAAAGGGTCGCAAAAATCTTTGGCGTCACTAAAACCCAAGTCTATAATGTCACGAGACTTATTAGAAGAAGCAAAAATAAAGAATGCTTCATTTGCGGGAACCTTTTAACGCCTAAAGAAAAGAGAAAACAGAAAGGTCGCTTGGTAAAAGCCTGCGATAGTTGTAAAGATGAAAAAAGAGAGTATAAAAGGAAAAGGAGAAAAAGATTACTCAAGAAAGGTCTATGCCCCTACTGTGAGAAAAGGAAAGTTGTGGCGGGGAAAAAGGGGTGTACGCTATGCCTCTCAGCTACTCACAGGAGAAGAATGCAGATGGGCTTGTGCGGACAATGCGGGAAGAGGCCTATAGATAAGAAAAGTGAAGCATTATGTACCATTTGTCTGGGTATAAACAGGAAAAGGACTTCAGCTCAGCGGAAATTAAACAAAACAAAGGATAAGGTATGCAACAAGACTGGGAAAAGCTCCAAAAAGTAGACATCGGAAGCTCAGAAGAACTTTGCCGAAACTGTAATACAGATCTTACAGACATAGCGAATTTCACCTTTCAGGATGAAATTCATACTGAACCGAGGTATTGGGAAGAGTTATGTCAGTGCAGTGGTTGCAAGGAAAAGTTTGTTATGCATTATGCCATATTTGATTCAGGTGGGCATATTTATCAACGGATTTTTTCTGAAGACATTAATAACGAAAACTATGACTGGACGACAGACCTGACAGAAGAGCAGAAAAAAGAGATTTCAGACCACCTTAAAGATTGTAAAGTATGTGGTGAAAGGCACTCACAAGAGCAACTTGCAGACGCCTTAATGAAAGAACTCATGCAAAACCTCAGAAAAAGATTGAGAAACAAGAAATGAAATCTATACTTGCAATCGCCGTATTAGTGATTATTATTCTTTCTATACCTTATTTTACAGGAGATGTTTCGGATACTTGGCTTTTACAGCAAAAAGTCGTATCTCTAGAGACAGAACTGGCAGAACTTCGAGAAAGTGTTACAAAACACACTAAAAGAGCAGGGTTTGTCTATGACAGTACTGTTCAATACTATGAAAAAGAAATAAGGTTACTCAAAGAAGGGACAAGATTTGGACTGGAATAACAATAACCTCGGAGGTAGTATAATATGTTAAAAATGGTGTATCTTGGTTTTTTTCTGGTATTCTTTTTTAATGTTAGTGACCAGATATCGACAGCGCATGCCGCAGACAAAGAGCAGCGGTCACAGGCAAAGAAACAAATAGACTCTTTATCAACAGAAAAAGAAAAACTGATAAAAAAAGCGTACAATGACCTGGGCATCTTTGAAGATAAAATTAAAAAACTCAGAAAAATAGAAGAGGCTAAAAAGGAAGTAGCCGAAGCAATAGCCGAAGCTAAAAGAAGGGAAAAGAAAGCCGAAGCAGATAAAAAGGCTTACAACGACCGTATCAGAAAGCTTGTCTTAAAATACACAGCAAAAGAAAAGTATTCAGATGAACTTCAACGTGAACTTAATAAGGTCATGGGAAAATGATACGCAAATGCCTCATACCGGTTTATATTCCCTTTAAAAAAACTTGATATTGTAAAATACCCACCTTACAAAATATGAACGATAAAGTCCTAAAAAAGCGTTTAGAAGTCCTAAACGGGTTGATTGAAGCCCCTCAATTTAACAATGCCGGGGTCGTAGGAAAAACCCTTGTAGAGGCAATAAAATTAGGTGCTTCTTTACCGCAGGCAGAAAAGATATTCCGTGAAATGGAGAGCCGTATACGTCTAATCGGGCTACCCATGAAGATATATAGCCCAAGTTTATGTACATCACAACTCCCTGAGAGAGCAGAAACCTTTGAATATGGGCTCTGGGTAGCTATGAACGGCCCCGAGGAACTCCAAGAAACACTTAAAAAGTTCAAACTCAAGCCTGAAGACGTAGATATAGGTCTGGAAAAAACGGGCTTTCTGATTGCAGGAGAGGACGGTCCTTCGTGAAACTTGGAACGAGTAATTTCATTAATCTATTAATATTATGTAGACTGGCAGAGATGAAGAGACGGGCAGAAAAGTTCGATAACTTTATGCTTATTTTTATATTTTTACCGGCTTTTTTCTTCTGTGCCGTAAAGGCCGTACAACTCAGTCTGAAGGTGTTCAATGTATTTTGAAATTTATGACTACATAACCGGTGAAGTAATAGACCAAGCAGATGCCCTGAATTTTGGTGACCTGATCCAGAGGCAGCACTGCGTTAAACCCATCGTCTTAAGAGCCCTATCCGATACAGAGACCGTCAGCAATTTAAAAATTTACTTAGAGAGCAAAGGTGGCTGGGAAGGTACCGACTTCGGGTATTATAAAGCTGAAGATTTTGAACCTTCCATAGAATCAGGTAGCGGTAAGATGTCAGATCACTTTGTAGAAGTCCCCAACGCAACAGCCTCCTCCCCTAACAGTGTTTCACTGGACTGGCATTCAGGCGTCTCCGATTATCTCTGGATTGACTCACAAATCACGGAAATAGCAGACGGTGTCGATGAAGCTAATTTCCGGGTTTTCTACGACATACCTTAAAATATTTTATCCTTTTAAAAAATTTAGTTTAATAACGGTCCTCTATTTCTGTACCATCTAATATAGGCGGTTAAAATCTATATTGAAGGGATAAAAATGGGATACCATAATCAAAGAGCTTCTGCGCATATGAGAAGTATGCATAGAAAGATAAAATCCCGTCAACGTGAGCAAGACGCTCATCAACGCGAGGTAGAGGCAGAGAATATTTTATGGTTGAACCTGTTTAAAGGTCTCCAAGTTTTAGCGACCAAGATGGAAAGTAAAAGAGCTGCAAATTATTTTAAAAAGGGTATAGCGCTATTATCAGATAATTAAACATCATGACAAAAGATTATTACGATATTCTCGGTGTATCCCGAAACGCTTCTGAAGAAGTTATAAAAAAAGCATACAGAAAAAAGGCAATAAAATTTCACCCGGATAAGAAACAAGGTAACAAAGTAGCTGAAGAGATGTTCCGTGAAGCTACTGAAGCCTATGAAGTACTCAAGGATACGTTAAAAAGAAAAATATATGATTCTCGGTTTAGCTGGTCAAAACCTAAAATAAAGAAGCCAAAAAGACGAGGCTCTGACCTAAGAACAGTTATAAAAGTCAGTAGATCTGACCTGATACGCTGTGTAGAAAGAATGCTCGTTATTGAAAGAAAGGGGAAATGTCAACCATGTGACGGCACCGGTTCCATGGAAAGAAAGACAAAGAAATGCACCTATTGTCATGGAACAGGGCTACAAGGATTCTCATTAGCACTCGGTGAAAGAAAAAAATGCCGCCATTGTAAAGGAGTAGGGGAAGTATACAAAGGGATGAGGTGCTTAACATGTATGGGAAAGGCCCTGGCACCGGAAGTAATCAGGAAAAGAATAGCATTCAACCCCTTAATGTCCGGGCCTATAATACTACCCAATTTAGGGAATTACTGTTTTGCCGGGAGCGCCGGAAATCTTATAATCGACCTGAATGTAACGGAAGAGCCTAACTACAAAGTACGCGGCTTAGATGTTGCAGGGATATTAAAGATCAGTCCGGCCCAGGCAGCTCTGGGAGATGAAGTAAACCTGACTGTCTTCGGAAAAGAATTAACAATAAAAATACCGGGCGGCATAAATCATGGAGAAGTAGTAGAAAAGAATAATGGTGGTATAACTTACAAAGGGAAGACCGGCCGCTTTAAAGCTGTAGCCTCCATTAATATTCCCTTAATACTAACAGAAGAAGAAAAAAAACTTTATCAAGAACTTTTAAAAATTGAGAAGGATACACCATGGCCGAAAACAGTGATTCTCTAATATTTGATCGGCAAAAACATTTCCCGGATTTAGTTGTAAAACTTGTCTATTCATGTAACGGATGGGTTTTTGGAAGTGCCTGTGAGACAGACAACCCAAGAGATTATGATGTTTTTATTCCGTTGTCTTATTGGAGACGAGCGACAATGTTAATACCCAAAGACGCTAAAATCAACAGTATGGGTGGTTTTAAATGCTTGTCAGAAGGAAAAGAAGTAGATGTGTGGACCGGTGAAATGAGTGATATGTTAGCAAGCAGGTTTTTTAAGTGTGCGTACCACCCAATTACAGACATAAAAATAAAAAAAGAAAATTCAAACATTTAAAAGAGAGTGAGTGATATGGCTGAAAACAATGAGTTTTTGACTTTAAGAACCAATCAACAGAGCCAGATTCTTGACCAGTACCGGGGTAACATATACAATTTGGAACTTCGGGTAAGTCTCATCATTAAGATGATGGAAGAAAAAGGTGTCTTCGCCCCAGGAGAATATGAAAATAGATGGCCCCTTTTTCTTAAAAATGACATCGGTGTAGTTGGGCCTGATGGAAAAATGGAAGGTACTTTAAAAATTCATTTCTACCCGGAGGAGAAAAGACATGCGTAAAGTTGAAATGATTGATGAATTCACCCATGCCGGGGTAAAGTTTGAAAAGGGTAACAGCTACGTTATGGCAGAGGATATAGAAGCCCAGTACAGAAGCCTCTATAAAGAAAAAGTAGGTATATCCTATCCAATTGAGACCGTCTACAAACAGTATAAAGGCGAAGACCTCACCGGGAAAAAGATTATGTGCTGGAGAACCGGTGGCATCGGTGATATGATGTTCCTGAGTCCTGTATTCAGACACTTAAAGAGTAAATTCCAGAATTGTCTTATCAGGGTAGCATCTGGTTGTAAACAGCCTCTTGAAAATCTCCCTGAAATTGATGAACTCTATGGAATGCCGTTCAACGCAAATCTTTTAAACGACATGGACTACCATCTCATGTTTCAAGGTATCATCGAAGGATCTAGTGAGGCCTCAAAAAAGACCCATGCAGTCGATATGTTCTACAGTTATTTCAACATCGACAGTACCCACTTCCCGGTCGAAGACAAAAGACCGCGGCTTTTCTTCAAAGAAGAGGAAACAAAGTGGTGTGAGGAAACTATTGCAAAGCTGAATATTGAAAAAGCGGATTTTGTGGTAGGTATTCAGATGGAAACCTCAGCACCTCTGCGTAATTTCCCGAAAGAAAAGCTAAAAGTCGTTATCGATACTATGATAAAAGAAGATAATGTCAAGATCATGCTTATTGGAACTGAGCAGCATAATGTTATTGGGCACTATTTAAGAGGCGGTAACGAAAAGATTATCCTTGCTACAGGCTACGATGTCCGTCAATCTATCATTCTGGCCACCAGGTACAATTTAATCCTGTCTCCCGATACCTTTATGATTCAGGTAGCCGGAGCCTTAGAGAAACCCCTTATAGGTATATACGGGCCCTTCCCCAGCGAAGTCCGTATGAAATACTTCAAGAATGCCATAGGATTAGACCCCAGTGTAGTCTGCAGCCCTTGTTTTAAACATGACTTCAGGTCGTGTGTGAAAGGTCACCCGAGCCCCTGTTTTACACAGATAGACCCTGAGGATGTTTTACAGGCTGTTGACTTCTTAAAATTTAAATTTACCGGGAAACATTTCAAGTTCATGGATAATTTCTTACAGATGCCTGACATAGCGCCGGTAGAGAAATACATGCTATCAGCTGACAAGGGGCTCTGCTTTTTTAGCGGGTATTTTAAGCATGAGAACTTCCTTACCGTTGACTCTAATCCTTTCTTTCAGCCGGATGTCTCCGACTTAAACACACAATTTCAGAGAGAATCAGTCCCCTTCGTTCTTTACATGGGTCCGGTGGGCTTCAGGCCTGAAAATAAACCAGTTTACGATAGTTGCAAGGGCCTTATCCGGCCCGGTGGTCATATCATTGTTCATATGATGAACAATGGGACTGAAGAGTTCTTTGAAGAAGTAAAGAAGGATATTGGATCTCATTTTATTCTAATGTACTCCAATTTCGACCCCAGTACCAAATCCTTCTCAATAGCAGCCAGGAGAAACTACTAAATGCTATATAAGCATATAGATACCATTGACTTTTCCAGCTGTGAAACCGTAATAAAAAACAGGCTCTATTATCATTTATTAAATAATAAATATTATAAAGTCTGGGAAGAAGGAACAGTTCTCTGGGACAGAAAAATAGGAGATTTGTTCCTTCTCGCCACTGGTTTAGGGTTCTATGAGGGTTTAGCTGAATTTAAAACCCTGATTTCTGATAACGGAACGTGCGTCGGGTATGTCATGGACGGCTGTGAGTGCCCGATGAAAGATACAGGCGGCATAATTACCGGTGAGATTCTCAGGCATAAAAATAAGCATGATTTTAGCGTATTCAAAAACGCCTCAGAACAAGATGAGAAGTACCAACGGTTTTTTAATACCTTAAAAAACCGTGCACAAGAGACCGGCTTTTTTTACTATGACCTAGTTCAATCAAATGTAGCTGACCTAGGAGCCCGTTACGGTATTATAGACCTTGAATCAGTAGCACATATACGTGACCTATTTAAAATACCTCAATATCACTTAGACAACCTTCCTGCAGACTACCTTGAATTCTTGCGAAGGCTATATAATGAAAGAATAGGTATCTGGAATAACGGAATAAACATGAAGCTTATAGAACAGGCATGGAGCATGTCTACCGGTGGAATAGGTTTCAAGCCCTATTATAGTGTCGTTATAAATGGGAGGTATTTTGAAGGCGAAAGACCTTGGGAGACAAGGTGGGCTCAGTTTAATAGAGCTATTGATTGGAACGGTATAAAAATCTTAGACCTCGGTACCTGCATGGGTGTAGTTCCAGCCTACCTTTTAAAATTCCGTAATATTAATTCAGCTACAGCGATCGATTTAAACGCTCATCACATAGAAGCTACCAAAGTAGTAAGAAAGGCTTTTCGGATCCCAGAAGAAAAGATGAAAATTATCCCAATTGACCTAGATAATTCGGATTATGAAGAGATACTTGGTTATGATTTTGATGTTATCTTCTGTCTCAGTTTCTTCAGGTGGATTAAGAATAAGGAGAGGCTTTTAAAATACCTCTCTAACTTCGAGAATATTATTTTTGAGGCGCATGATTTAGACGGTGATGTCGTCTCAACCTTCAAAGACATAGGTTTCCAGGCACATAAAGTATTAGGAGAGTCCAGAATAGGCCGGAATACGGTAAAAAAACGGACTATGTACTACTTCTCGAAGACGTTGCTTGATAATCTTTTAATATTAAGGTAAGAGTTATACCTTATCTAAAGGATTATTATGATTACAAAGACGCAACTAGGTGCCCCACCACCTTCCAATAAACCTGCAAAACCCGGTAAACCTGGAGAACCTGAAGAAACTGTAGACAGGCAGACACAGCAACTCCAAAAAAAGAAGGATATGCTTGAGAAACAAATAGAAAGACGCCAGAAACAGCAAGGAACGTACCGGGATCAGGTAAACAAACAGAAGGAACTACAAGAAAAATACGCTGCACGGAGAGTTCTCAGTAACTTCATGAAAACAGCTCAACCCCCAGAACCGGTCGAAGATCCTAATAAATATCCCAGAGATTTATTTCTCCAGATAAAAGAAACCCTTCATGACATGGGTTTAAAGGTAAATATGGTTGAAAATCAAGCCTATGTTGATTTAGGTAAAGAAAAGATAATAAACGGTCAACCGCATAAACAGTATACGGTAGAATTGCGTAAGGATGCCGTAATTGAACCCGATACAGCAAAAAAATTAGGTGCTTCTAAATATTTTATTACCTTAAATCTGCCAAAAAACCAAATGGTTGCCACTATATGGGGAATGTATACCGCACCCGCTCAACCAGTTACTCCGGAAGCTCCAGAAGCACCTTAAGGGGGAGATATGGTATCAATAAAAGAATCGCATAAAATGTTACATCTGTACGGTTTTGCCTTTTTAGGCGGAACCTGCCTGAGTCTCGTTGAACTTGCCGATTTAATCAAACATAATCCTCATGATATCAATATCTATTTCTTTGCAGGTTTAATTCTTGCCGGTATTTTCGGTTGTTTCGCGCTTATTCTTGCTGGCAACGATAAGGTCGATAGAAAAATTTCTTTTATGATTGGTATGTCAGCCCCGCAGATAATAGGCGGTGTTATCAAAGGAGGCTCGATCGCTAAAAGCACGGCTTTTTTCGGTCTCTTAGCTTCTCCTGTCTATGCAGCGGAAGTGCCTACTTCAATAATGCCGGATACCAATGAAATTATCGTTACGGTTAAAGGGACGAATGAAAAAGTAACCATTGTTGATGAAGAAACAGATAAAGAATACACCGCAACTTATGAAGAACCTGTCGTTATACCCCGGTCTGGAAAATACAGTATAAAAACAAAAAATGCATCAGGAAAAGTTATTGATATTAATGAAGGCTATTCTGTAGATAGTACAAAACAACTCGATATCATTGTTATAAAGAAAAGAAGAACTCTGAGTGTCTTTCAGGGATTATTTTCAGCGCAGCATAAGAATCATGGTGCTATTACCCAGAAAATAACGGTACAAGAAAAGAATATCCCGGTCGAGGACACAACAGTTGTGGAAGATACTTTAACTGTAGAGGATGAATAAAATGGCAAACCCATTACAAGAATTAATTAAACTACTGGATAAATCCGATGATTATATGATGGAATTAGAAAAGACCATGGATCCAAAAGTATGGAAAGAGGTCAATCGTCATCTGGATGAAGCTTATAAGGCTTTAAATGCTATAAACAAGAGTGCAAATATAAAATGGGCTGACTATCAAGAAGCCGTTAACGGAGGATAACATGCCTGATCCGAATAAATTCGATAATAAAAACGACTGGATGGATGCCTGCATGCATCAGTTACGTAAGGTCGAAAATAAAGAACAAGATGAAAGTGTTGCTCAGTGCATCAATATGTGGGAAGGTAAAAAGAAAAAGAAAAAAGCAGCACGACGTGTTCTGTCCTCTTATCTCGAAGCAGTCGATAAAGAAAGTGGTATTATAGGAGTTCCGATGGGGGCACCCGAAAAAGGTGTAAGACGGAAACAGTTAATGGAACAAAGAAGAATAACGGATAGAAAGCCCACTGATAAAGGTACACCTTTTGCAAAACCCGGCGAAATGGTCACATGGTTGAACCCTCATACAAGAAAAGAGGAGAAAAAGCGCTGGGATCCTAAAAAGATGAAACCAGAAGAGGTGGTCAAAGTAAATGGATAAAATAGCCCACATACACCTTAAGGGGCCCTTTATCAAAGCTGCAAAGGCCCTTATCCCTGAGAAACCTGTCAGTTTAGGTTGGGACACGCGGCTCCCGGAAGCACGCTGGGCGTTTATCTTTAAAGGCAGTCCCTCAGAAAGAGCTATAAAAGCAGCCAGTAAAACAGGATTACACTTCCAGCAAGAGGACAGTTATTCCTCTATCTCATTACCAGGCGTAAAAGAGAAGGAAATCGATAAGGCCAAAGAAAGATTTAATATCTTCGCTGAGGAGTACCGTTCAGTATCAAAGAAAGCAGCCGCTATTATCAATAGCCATATAAATGAGGATGCTACTGTAATAAAAAGCATCTCCGTGAAAGCCGGCCGCAGGCAGCTCATGAGTGTTGCCGAATGTCTCAGACAGTTTTATGCTACCATAGATACAAAAGAATAGGAGGCTACGTGCCGAAAAGTGTTTACATTAAAAACATCGAGTGGAGTACTTCAGAGAAAGAATTAATTGAGTTATTTGAACCCTACGGAATAGTTCGTTCTGCTAATATCATTAAAGACCGCGTATCTAACCGTTCAAAAGGCTTTGGATTCGTTGAGATGGATAAAGAAGAAGATGCCGATTCCGCAATACAAAATCTTAATGGTACTGAACTTCGGGGACGTACATTAATGATGAACGCTGCAAGGGAAAGAAAGACTAGGACTTTTTCATAGAATGCCCGCAACGAGGGCATCTCGAAGCCGCTACCCCATACCTGCGTAAATTACAAGATACACAAACGTATAGGGCATTTTTGCCTCTAAACGGTGTTCTCTGGTAGTCTGGGTAGTCTCTGGTATTACGGCCCGGGAGCCAGGTCGTTTGATTGAAATAGGCGTTCTTTATTTTAAACTCTACCTGACGGTTATCTTTGCCCGAAAAGAGTACTCTGTCCAGTAATACTTTTTTGCCTTCAAAATCCGATAGGCCGTTAAAAAGATGGCCATATTCCTTTTTAACATAGGCTATTGTGCAGTGAGGGAGGTATTTCGGATGGGTATCAGTTACTTCAAAGTTCTTGCTGATAATACGATTTAATTTATGTAATTCTGGTGATATTACATCTATTTTCACGACATCGTGTTCATCTGCTTCAAAGAGGGTTATCTTTCCAAGCTTCACTTCTATTGGCTTTACATCTTTAAAGATTTCCCGTAATTCTGTAAAGTCTGTAATGTGGATACCGTATTTCACTGTTACGTGTATACGGTCTTCCCGGCCGTCATCTGCGAGCATCTCTCCTGAAATCTTACTTTTGCACCAAGTACGTATCTCCTCCGCGATACCGTCAGGAAACTCCATCTGAACAGAACTGAAGTCATAGGCACTTTTAAGAAAAGCTTTTATTACTTTTTTTACCATTATTACCCTTCAAGATCCGGAGGAAGCTCAAGGCCCATATAACGAAAGAATTTCTTTAATAAAACCGGATCTACTTTTATGACACCGGGTTTCACGTAATGAGCTGGTTGGCTCTGTTTCTGTACTACCAGAAAAAGAACACCATTTTTATTCCTGATATTGTAACTACCGGGCTTCTTCCATAAATTAAAATAATCTCTCAGATAAAGCCATATCTTTTTTGTCTCTATATCAAGGACGTGGTCCCTTCTAACTAATTCTGACATTAAATCTAAGTCCCGGGTCAAATCGGCTTCGACACGTAACTTTGCTATATCAATAGACCGGCGATCCTGCTTTCTTATCTTATCAGCTATGTTGCCAGGGATATTCCCTATTATCTGATCATTCGGCAGTAGCGTATCAAAAGAGTACAGTACACGCTTTCTTTTCCTATTCGTGTTCACTGCATTCTTTATCTTATCTCTCTGAGGATGACTTATTAAAGAATCGGTATTCAAAAATTCAAGCAATTCGGCCCAGTATTTTGTAGTTTTATCAGGCCACCGACGCCACTTGTTTTTTATAGGCTTTAACTTCTCCTCAAAACCAGGGTCTATCTGGATTAACGAGTCGATCGCTTTACCTAAATTTTTCATTCTAAAGCTCCTATACTATTTACTATGTATATAATATTAAATGATTATTAGACCAGTAAAATACCCCATGAAAAAAGAAAAAAACTAATAACCCTCACACACTGACCAAAAAAATATTATTTTTTTCTTTAATTCTGACCGTTAACTTTCGTACCATCTATAGTATGTAATTGTGTCTTAAAAAAGGAAAGTGCTTAATATGCGCAGATTGGTTGAATTTTATTGTCAGGAATGCCACAAATATTTTGATGTAAAACTTAATATGTCACTTAATGGCAATCACCGAGTCCACTGCCCTAACTGCGGTCACATTCATTTCCGTAAAATAACAGAAGGTGAAATAACTGAAGACAGGTTTTCCGACCACATGCATGACGAAATTATCGTGGATGATTTACGCCCGATGCCAGCCTGTTGTCGTGATTACCAGAAAGAAACTTTTGATGACGCGGCACAGACAGCAAAAGGTTTTTTACACAGGTTATGGGGAGATCGGTTTTCAGTACGTCAATAAAGGAGTAATACATGGCAAAAAACAAAAACAAACTAGTGCCTTTTAGCAGTAAAGGAAAGCCCGCGAAAAAGGGCCAGATACTTGACGAAGGTACTTTAAGTAAACTGAAATACAGGGTTTTCAAGAGAGGGAACATCCATATCTTTAACTCTACGGAGACCCTACTCTTTAAAAAGGACTGTGAACTCTTTGAGGCTGAAGTCGATAATTTAAACCTCAATGTACTTAAAGACGGAGAGAGTAAGAGAATTGAGGGCTCCGGCGATAATGACACCCTTATCTTTTCTTGCGTAAAGGGCGATATTGTAATCAGTCTTGAAAAGCGAACCTATAATATGCTATCAAAACTTAAAAAAATACTTCAAAGAAAGAAATAAGGAGGTCATAATGTCAGACGAATTAGTGATGGATCAAAACATTATCTGGAACAAGTTCAACAAGAAGGAAGTTGAACAGGCAAAAAAAGTTCTTATGGAATTCAAGCGAAAAGGCTATGAATTAATAAAAACTGACGGTACTCTTATGAAAAAATTCAGCCCTGTCCTTGAAGAAGTGAAGGTAAAAGTCAAGGATGTCGCCAAAAGCGTCATGAAGATCCTCTCCCCTGAGGGTGATGAGCGTCTTATCTGGGATAAGGATAACGGCCGGGAGGCGATGCAGGCAAAGAAAAAATTCCTGCAACTCATAAAGGAGGGGTACACGGCGTTCAGCGTTGACCATAAGAGTGAAAAGAATAAAAAGATTACAGAGTTCGACGTCGATGCCGAAGAAATCATGATGGTACCGGAGACAGTTAAAGGATAATGAGTAGATACGCTATACTCCTCGGAAAACCTGAATACCCGGTAGCAATGAGATGTCTGAAGGCTACCGGGAAAGGTTCTCTCGTAGCTCTTAATCATACCCTTTTCGCAGGTGTACAGCTTGTAGTCATGGTAGGGGATATTGCAGTTCCAGCAAGTGTGACTTATTTAGTGTTTGCGCTATTATTTGGCGCTTTTAATCTGGGGCTTACCGGAATCATTGCGAGTACAATAATTATAATACCTCTGAGTGTTGGTTATGCCTGTACAAAGAAACATTCTGCC
>Ga0316194_10001698_pt1 | contig 15257 bp, 14 predicted proteins | sample CroRivsedime1_MG_FD_204936 | JGI IMG/M metagenome (GOLD analysis project Ga0316194, IMG submission 204936) | Coastal sediment microbial communities from Maine, United States - Cross River sediment 1 | ecosystem: Environmental > Aquatic > Marine > Coastal > Sediment | place: USA: Maine...
ACCAACTGAGCTACGCGCCTTCACGGATCCACAAAATGGTAGGCGCGAGCGGACTCGAACCGCTGACCCCTACCGTGTCAAGGTAGTACTCTAACCAGCTGAGCTACGCGCCTATCTTCCCGAGATGCGTGTCTCCAGCGCGAACACCGTGGACACACCCCCAGGGACTATGGACGGGTGGCCCCGTGGACACTTCCGACCCGTCTTCGTCTCATGAACTTACAAAGAACAACCCCTCAAAAAGGGGGATGGGAGCATAGCAACGGGTACGCAAACTGTCAACATTATGGTGTGTTAGCCTCGTTTCAGATGGATCAGGATTGGATCGTCGTCTTCACCGCGCAGGGTGAGTTGGAAGAGACACACGTCCGCACGTTCCTGAACGCGCACGGCGTGCCGACCTCGACCCGCGGTGAGGCTCTGCGAAAGACCCACGGCCTGACCCTCGATGGACTCGGTCAGGTCGAGATCCTGGTCGCCCCCGAGTACGCCGCCGAAGCGCAGGCTCTCCTCGAGGCGGCGGAGCAGGGCGATCTTGCGCTGTCTGAAGATTACGATCACGGGTTGGACCCGGGTTGAGCCTTTCAAACCGATGACTCTGATTCACCTCCTGCAGAGTTTCGCCGCCCTGGTCTCGGCACGGGACACGATTGCGGTGGTGGTCCTCGCCGCCACCTTCGGCACCTCGGTGTGGGCATTCCACCGCGCGCCCTCCGGTTTGCGTCGGCACCGTCTCGCCCTCGGCGCGGTGGCCCTGGGAGCGCTGGTGCTCATTGCCGCACCGCGCGGATGGCTCCCAATCCCGGCAATGGCCTGCATAGCTCTCGCCGCGGTGGGCGCCCTCGCCTGGCATAGCTTTGACGGTCAGCAGAACGGCAACGGTCACGCGAATGAGGAACCACTGCCGAAGTTCGTAACCGTCCTGTGGATCGGCACCGCTTCGATCTTGGCGGCGATTTTTTTGTTCACGGATCTCGGCGGATACTCCGGCTCCCTCATGGTCTGGGAGCCGGAATCTATGAGGGGTCTGGTCGAGGCAACGAAAAACGACGTGTCCTGGCCGCGATTCACTGCCTCACGCCTGCTGTGGGGGGAGGGCCTCGTCAGTACCGGCCACGACAGCCTGCTCTTCGGCTCCGGCACCTATGCGCTGTGGAAGCTGGTTGACGTTTCGCCCACGACACTTCGCCTGATGTCGGCATTCCTCGCCGCGGCCTGCCTGCCCGCGGCGTACTGGGTCGGCAGGACCATCGGGAGCCGACACGTCGCAACTGCCGCGCTGGTCGTGATCGCGATCAACCCCGTAATCCTCTTCTATGGGCGGTACGGAGTCTCGCTCACGGCAACGATGTTGGCCGTGCTGTTGCTCCTTGGAATCTGTCTGCGGTTGCTCGTACCGACCCAGGAAGGCTGGCAGTCCGGTCTCGTGGCCGCCGGAGCGGCCTATCTGGCGACCCTCGCTTACGCTACCGGGCGGGTCGTCGCAGTGGCGGTCGTGATGACGACACTGTTCTATGGAACGCGGCGGTGGCGACGGCTCTCGCGTGACCGTCGTTCTGTGTTTCTCGTCATGGTGATCGTGTTGGCGGCATTGTGGCTCTTCCAGGCGGCATCTGACAGGTCGGACGAATTCGTCAATGTGAACCGCGAGCACATCATGACCACCGACCCGCGACCCGAATGGGTGGAAGAGCTCCTCGGTGAAGGCGCCGATCCCGAGCACCTGACTCTGCGCCAACGCCTGATCATGATCAGAAAGGTCATTGCAGAAGGACTCCCGAGTCTGAAAAAGGTGCTGTCGTATCCATTCAACCGTTCCACCCACCCGTGGCTGGCCCTCGGGGGTGATCCGCCGGAGTTCCCCCTCGTCCAGGGGCCGGTTTTGTTGTTTGCCCTCTGGGGATTCTCGCTCTCCCTCGCGGCCTGGCGACGGTGCTGGCCGTTGCTGCTGGTGGCAACCCTGGCGGCCGCGAGCCTGCCACTCCTGCTGACCAATCGCGTCGACATCCACCGAATGAGCCTGGCGGCGCTGCCGATGGTCGTGTGGGCGGCGATAGGACTGGTGGCCGCTTCTCGGGTGATGCGTGAGTGCCGCGTCCCCGCGGTGGTGCGCTACGTCATGGCGGCGGTCCTGTTGGCGCTTGTGGCGGCCGACAACAGCACCTTCCTTTTCTTTCCTCAACCACCACAGCCTTCGCGTCTCGTCTTAGCGGTTCAGGCCGAGATTGGTTCCATCCAGGAGCCTGTGGCCGTGGGCGTCGCCGCCGATCACCGATCGGAGGGCGAAATCGAGCTGTTCTTGCTCGACCGTCAGCGGCTCGACCCCGGTGACAGAGGTGAGCTCCTGTGGCAGGAGACCGTCACAGCACTGACCGAAGAAGATGGGCCGCGAGGCATGACGATTGTGCAGATCGAAGGGATGCTCCACGACGCAACCATTCTCCTCGCGCCACGCAAGGATTTTGACGCCGCGATCAACGACCTCCATGCACGCGGAATGAGGGCGCGGTCCATCGGTGATGAGAGAACCGGAATGTGGCGATTGGATCGGTTGCCAAGGGGAGCCATCCCGGCCGTCGCAACCACCGTATCTCCACTCGATTTGAACCCGCGACCGAGGCGGCCGCGGGCAACTCCCCATCAGTCGGTCCGGCGGCGGTTGCCCCTCACCGAAGCGGTGGTGCGCGAGGTCTTTCACGGCTTCGTGCCGCCACGATTCCACACCGCGGGAGACGGAGAGCCGATCACCATGGGCGGGGCGACCTACGGATTCGGCATCGGCATGCACGCATGGACGCACATGCTTTTCTATCCACCCCCCGGCGCAGAAGCTCTGGAGGGAGTCATTGGACTCGCAGACGCCGTCTCGGACTGCGACCATGCCCTCGTCACCTTCGAGGTGTGGGGCGAAGATGATCGGCGAATTTTCGACAGTGGCCCGTTCAGCGCAGGCATGGCGCCGAGGCACATCCGTATTCATCTCGGTGAGGCTTCGACCATAACGCTCGCCCTCACCGAAGCCGGCAACGGGCATGAATGTGACCAGGCTCTCTGGGCGGAGCCGTTCTTCACGATTGCCGCAAACCAAAAACGGTAATCTAACGAAAGTCTGCGGCAGGTCAGCCCTGGTCCCGGTCTTGGAGCCCGAGTTCAGCAAGCTGCCGTGTATCCACCGCCGACGGGGCGTTCGTCATCAGACACGTCGCCGACGTCGTCTTGGGGAATGCGATGACATCGCGAATCGAGTCCCGGCCGGCCATCAGCATGACGATGCGATCGAGCCCGAGGGCGATCCCACCATGCGGCGGCACGCCGTAACGGAACGCCTCGAGGAGAAAGCCGAAGCGGGACTGCGCCTCGGCCTCGTCGATGCCGAGAGCGGCAAAAACCCTGGTCTGGAGCCCGGGATCGTGGATTCTGATCGACCCGCCGCCGAGTTCGACACCGTCCATGACAACATCGTAGGCGCGGGCATACGCCGCCCCGGGGTCGCTGTCGAGTAGCGCCTCGTCTTCAGTCCGCGGCGAGGTGAATGGGTGGTGCATGGCGTAGAAGCGCTCATCGTCCTCGTTCCATTCGAGGAGCGGAAAATCGGTCACCCATAGAAAATCGTGACGCCCCCCCGGAATGAGCCCGTGTTCACGGCCGAGGTGGAGTCTGAGCGCGCCAAGCGCCGAGAAGACCATGCCTTCCGCACCACCCACCGCCAGCAGGAGATCTTCTTCTCCTGCGCCGGTACCGTCGAGGAAGGCGCGCACACCGTCATCGCCAAGCGCCTTTTTGGCCGGCGAGGCGACCCCATCCGGGGTCCGTTTGAACCACAGCACGCCGGCGGCGCCATGCGGACGGACAATCTCGGACAGACCATCGAGCTGCTTCCGGGAAAGGGCTGCACCGCCCGGCAGCACCAGGCCCTTGACCCTGCCCTCTGCCGCCGCCTGCTCGAGAATTCTGAACCCACAACCCTCGGCCAGGCCACCGAGCTCGACCAGCTCGAGACCGAAGCGGGTGTCGGGGCGGTCGCTCCCAAACCGCTCCATGGCCTCGCGGTAGGTGAGGCGAGGAAACGGCGTTTGAGGATCGATCCCGACCAGGGGGAAGATCCGGGAGTAGAGTCCCTCGATGAGGGAGAAAATATCCTCTTCACACACGAATGACGCCTCGACGTCCACCTGGGTGAACTCGGGCTGACGGTCCGCACGCAGATCCTCGTCGCGAAAACAGCGCGAGATCTGCATGTAACGCCCGCAGCCGGCGACCTGGAGGAGCTGCTTGAAGAGCTGTGGTGACTGCGGCAGGGCGTAGAACGATCCCTTGTGGATCCGCGACGGCACCAGGAAGTCGCGCGCACCCTCTGGCGTCGACCGGGTCAGAATCGGGGTTTCGACATCTATGAAACCCATTTCATCGAAATAACGACGGACCTCTGCGACCACCTTGTGGCGCAAGACCAGATTGGAAATCATCTCCGGTCGCCGCAGGTCGAGATAGCGATGGGTCAGGCGAAGCTCTTCGGAGGCATTGACCCTGTCCTCGACCACGAAGGGCGGCGTCTCGGCCGAGTTAAGGACTTCGAGCTTCTCGACCATGATCTCGATCTCGCCGCTCTCCAGCTCGGGGTTGGCCTGGCCTTCCGCTCGTTCGCGGACCACACCGATCACGAGGACGACGTCCTCGGCAGAAAGCTGCTCACCCTCGGCCACCATTGCGTCTTCGAAGACCAGCTGCAAGAAACCGCTGCGGTCGCGAAGATCGACAAAGACCAGGCCGCCGAGATCCCGGCGGCGTCGCACCCAACCCACAACCTCCACCCGTTCATCGAGATTGTCGCGGCCGAGGCTCGCGCACCAGGGCCTGTCCCACGCGCTTGTCGTCATTCGTCTCTCCGTCACCTTATTCGTTATTCGAACCCGATCCCGATCCCGACTTGTCCCGGCGTAGCCCAAAGGGCGAAGCCGGATCCCGACGACAAGATCGTTTACTCCTTGACGTCAACACCTATCAGACGCGCAACATACGCCGGAACTTCCTCCAGCACCACCGTCTCTTGTTCGCCCCTTTCGAGGTCACGAACAACTGCCGTTCCTTCGGCGATCTCATTCTCGCCCAGAATCACTGCTGCCTGCGCACCGATCTTCCCGGCCCACTTGAGGCCCGCTTTGAGCGACCTGTCCGTGACTTCAGTCTGCGCCGAGATGCCCCTCCAGACCAGGAGACGAGCGATAGCCAGCGCCGCTGCGTTCGCCGTGATGCCGATCGGCAATACCGCGACCGTCGGTCGGTCCAGGACCCTGCGGCGGAATGATTCCGGCAGGACCTCGATCAACCGATCCTCGCCGATGGCGAACCCGGTCGCGGGCACCTGCGAACCACCAAGATCGGAGATCAGGCGGTCGTAACGCCCACCGCCGCATATCACCGTATTGTCTCCGAGCTGCGGTGACACAACCTCGAAGACGGTCCGCAGATAGTAGTCAATGCCACGAACCAGCCGCGGAGAGCGACGCACCGGGATCTCGAGTGACGCAAGGCCATCCTCGACCGCCTCGACATGGGCACGGGCCTCGGCGCTCACGACCTCGGCAACCGGCGTCGTTTTGGCCACCAGCTCCCGGCACCGTGCCACTTTACAATCGAGAATCCTCAAAGGGTTGGCATCCCACCGGCGCTGGCAATCCGCGCAGAGTTCCGCACGGTTTGACTCGAGCTCGGCCTTGAATCCTTCGATAAAGCGGGGACGATCTTCCGGATCTCCGAGATTGTTGATGACAATGACCAGGTCATCGAAACCAAGCTCTGTCAGGAAGCTGTGGAGCGCAAGCAGAACCTCGACATCGGCCTGTGGCGTGGCGGCGCCAATGAGCTCGATGCCGATCTGGGAAAACTGTCGATAGCGACCGCGCTGCATCTTCTCGTAGCGGAACATGGGGCCGAGATAGCTCAGGCGGAGCGGCATCGGCCGCTGGCCGAGTCCGTCCTCGATGTAGGCGCGCGCCACACCGGCTGTGCCCTCGGGCCGGAGGGTCAGTGATCGGCCCTTGCGGTCGGCAAAGGTGTACATCTCCTTGCTGACGATGTCGGTGTCTTCACCGACTGAACGCACGAACAGCTCGGTCGGCTCTAACAGTGGCAAGCGAATCTCCTCGTAGCCAAAACCGCCGAAGATGCGATTCGCGACCGCCTCGACCTCGACCCACAACCTGGATTCAGGCGGTAAAATGTCGCGGGTCCCCTTCACCTTGCGAATCATCAATCACTCCCCAGGATCGAAAACGGCGTCTCTGAGGCGCCCGCCGAGCCGATCCACCGCCAGTCGTTGACCCCGTCCGTGACCAACCCGACACCCTGCCCTCGCGAGCTGGACTCGGGCCGTCGTGGACGGAGATCGCACGCTACCATAGGCCCTCCTTGGGCAGCAACTTCCAAGCCGAAATTCCGTCCCGCAAGCGCCAGTAAATCAGGGGGTTGTGGATCCATCAAAAATGCACCCCTATGCCAACGGACTCAAAATGAAAGACATCCAAGGAAATTATTGATAAATAAACACTTAGCTCGAATCACCCAAAGAGGCTCCGAAGGCGGGAAGTGTTTGCGTTTACATTGCCTTAACGTGTTTTCCACAGTGTTTTCCACAGGCATCTCCACATTTGCCCGAAGGGCCGATTTCACGCCCCACGCTGCGCTAATCACCGTCCGGGTAGGGCTCTTCCCAGGCACAAGGTCCAGGACGTAAAATTTCCGGCTCCCCACGGCTCAGATCGACAAGGGTGCTGACCTCGCCACCTGCGGTCGCACCACCATCGAGGGCAAGGTCCGGAGCCTCCGCCAGCGATGCGAGCGCCCCATCGACGGTCGTGGACGGGGGGTCGCCGTGGCGATTGGCCGACGTCGCTGTGAGCGGTCCAATTCGATAGAGCAATGCCCGCAACTCGGTGTGTCCGGGGATACGCACAGCCAGGGTGCCACCCCGTGCGGCTGAGACGTCGTCCACCGTCGGCAGGACGACGGTCAGCGCCGCCGGCCACAGACGTGCCAGCTTGACCCGAAAGGTCTCCGGGACCACCACTAGCGACTCCAGCTGTTGCCAGTCGGCACACAGGACCGGCAGGCCGAGCTCCTCCGGCCGTTCTTTCAAGGTGAATATTCGAGCCACACCCATCTCGCTCCACGGGTCGCTTCCGAGGCCGTAGAAGCTCTCGGTGGGCAGAAGGAGCACGCCGCCCTGGGCGACCGCCGCTTTCGCCGTCTCGACCGCATCGGCAACGTCACCAGGTTCAACAAACGGGAGACGGATCACGACCGCTCCAGCAACACCCGCGCATGGGCCCGGGCCGACTCCGTAAGCTCGCCCCCGGCCAGCATTCGCGCCACCTCGGCCTCCCGTTCACCATTGTCGAGCGCAGCGACCCGAGTCGTCGCGCGGCCATCTTCGAGCACCTTTTCGATCCGAAAATGACTGATCGCCACGGCCGCCACTTGCGGCAGGTGGGTCACGACCAGGACCTGGTCGTCCGTTGCGAGATCGAAAAGGAGTTCGGCGAGGGCAGCGGCCGTCGCTCCACCCAAACCCGAATCCACCTCGTCGAAAAGCAGGCTCAGGCCGCCCGTTGATCGCCGCCTCCGCAGCACTGTCCGGATGGCGAGATGGACGCGCGACAACTCGCCGCCGGAGGCGATTCTCGCCATTGGGCGTGGCTCCTCGCCGGGGTTGGCTGCAATCAGGAGAACACACTCGTCGACACCGCCCGCGTCAAATGCAACTGATTCTCCCGAACGCTTCAACGGACTCGATGCATCTGTCTTCGGTTGCCACTGAAACTCGAGCCGGGTCCCGTCCATGGCGAGGCGGGCCAGAACTTCCTCAACCGCGGTTGCGAGTTCAATTCCTGCGACCGAACGTGCCGAGTCGAGCGCCGATGCACTCGAATCGAATTCGGCCAGCGCCCGCTCAGCTGCGGCTTCGGCCTGATCGAGGCGCTCCTCGACCGACTCGAGCTCGCCTCGTTCGCGGACCAGGTCGTCACGATGGGAAAGAACATCCGACAAGCTCGAGCCATATTTCAGCATCAGCTGCTCGAGGGCGTGAAGCCTCGACTCGGTGGACTCCAGCTCGCCGGGATCGGCGTTCGCGTCGTCACCCAGGGCTTGCACCTCGCGCACCACCTCCTCGACAAGGACCCGCGCCTCAGTGAGACGTTCGACTCCGCCCTCCAGGGACACGCCGTACTCTGCGATCGCTGCAATCTCGCGTTCGGCGCGAGCGAGTCCATCGACGACCGACGGCTCTCCCTCGCTCAGGCGATCGAGCAGTGACGAGGAAAGATCGGCAAGTTGAGCCGCGCTCCGGAGCACGAGTCGGCGGCGCCTCAGCTCGTCATCCTCTCCCTCAGACGGGCCAACGCTTTCGATCTCCTGAAGCTGAAAACTGATGGTGTCAAACCGATCGCGTCGCGTCGCCTGTTGTTTTCGCAGCTGTTCGAGCTCGGCGGCCGCGTCGCGCCACCTCGCAAAACACCGTGCTGTCTCCTCGAGCAAATCATCATGGGAGCCAAAATCGTCGACCAGCCGACGTTGCACCCCGCCGTCCGCGAGACCGTGTTGCTCGTGCTGACCATGAATCGAGAGCAGATATGGGGCGATCCGTTGCAGGGCGCCGGCGGTGACCGTCACATCATTGATCCATGCGCGGCCCCGACCACCCTTCGTCACCTCACGGCGGAGCACCACTGCTTCCGACTGTGGGATGCCGAGATCGTCAAGGATCGCTGCCAAGGGCGATTCGGGTTCGGCCGCAAAGACCCCTTCGACCCACAGCCGATCATCACCTGTGCGAACCATATCCGACTGCGCACGCTGTCCACCGAGCAGCTTCAGCGACTCAACGAGCAGAGATTTGCCGGCACCGGTCTCGCCGGTGAGCACCGTAAAGCCCGCATCGAGCTCGAGCTCGACGGCCGAGATGATTCCGAGGCCAAGGACAGACAATCGTTCGAGCATTGGCGCTCATCCTAGCCCGCACTAATCATGAAGTCACTACTGCGGCCAACGATGCGCCGCCCTCGCAAGGAGGCCTCCTAAATAATGCGAGCTTGCCAAGACCTCCCGGGAGGTCCACCGGCGATACTGCTCGAGCCCGGACGGGTTACAATCGGGCCCTCCTTGGAGGTCACCATGAGCCATCCGCCCACCGCAGTGGTCCGAGCCCTGGATTCCGTGGAAGCGGTTCCCGTCCCGCGGTGCCGAGGCGCATCGCTGAAGGTCCTGCTTGGCCCGGAGAGTGGGGTCCCGAACTTCATCACCCGTCAATTCACCCTCGAGCCCGGAGGCCGCATTCCGCGCCATCGTCATGATGACATCGAACACGAGCAGGTCGTTCTCGAGGGCTCGATGGTAATTGGACTCGACGCGCGCGAGGTGGAGGTCGGACCGGGCGACAGCGTGTTCATCCCGGCCGGAATCGGTCACTGGTACGAAAACCGCGAAACCGTTCCTGTGCGGTTTCTGTGCGTGGTTCCTCACACCGCCGATTACCAGACCGAGTGGCTGGAAGAACCTGCCGAGTGAATTGGGAATTGAAAAAGTAGGATTCAGGAATTGCCACCCACCCTCCCAAAAAATTCAGACGGCCCGAGACCGTGCACGGTCGGACTGACCGGGGGCCTCGCCACCGGGAAATCAACAGTAGCAAAGCTGCTTGACGCTCGAGGAATCCCCGTATTTGATGCAGACGCCGTCGTTCACCAACTTTATGAACCTGGCCAGCCCGGTGCCGCTGCTGTCGCGAGACTCTTCGGAAATGCTGCTCTCGACGCCGAAGGGGGAGTCTCAAGGGCCACGCTTTCGGAAATGGTCCTCGGCAACACCTCAGCCCGCCTTCGTCTCGAAAGCGCCATCCACCCGCTGGTTCGCGCGGCGGTGCTGGAATGGCTCGAATCCATCGATGATCGACCGGTCGCAGTGGTCGAGGCCGCGCTTCTGGCCGAAACCGGATACTACTCAGAGTACGACGTGCTGATGGTTGTTTGGTGCGATCAACACCAACAGCTACAGCGCGCACTGGCGCGGGGGGTGCCGCCCGAGCGAGCACGCGGCCTCATCAATGCCCAGCTTCCGATGGTGGAAAAGAAGGAAATCGCAGACATTCTGGTGGACAACCGCGGCGATCTTGAGGACCTTTCGATCGAGGTCGACCGGGCCTGGTCGCAGGTCCATCGTTTCTGCGCCGAGCGTCCCTCACCCAGAGAGTAGAACTGTCAGAGTTCTCGGCGGACCTTTGCAGCGGTAACGGTGTTGGCCATCAGCATGGCGATGGTCAGCGGACCGACACCACCAGGCACCGGCGTGATGCGGCCGGCTTTCGGAAAAACGCTGGTGAAGTCAACGTCTCCGGCGAGCACCGCACCGCGCTTTTCGAAGGCGGCGATCTTCTTTTCGTTGCCCGGATAAAGGTGCTCAACAGTCTCGCGGTCGGTGACCCGGTGCATGCCCACATCAACCACCACGGCGCCATCGGCCACATATTCCGCCCCGATCAGCGACCGCATTCCAGCTGCCACAACCAGGATATCCGCCTGGCTCGTAAGAGCCGCCAGATCACGGGTGCGCGAGTGGCAGACGGTCACCGTGGCGTGAGCGTGGAGGAGGAGCATGGCCATCGGTTTGCCGACAATTTCCGAGCGCCCCACCACAACCGCTCGCTTCCCGAGGATCTCGATATTCTCGCGTCGCAACATTTCCATGATGCCCGCAGGCGTGCAGGGTACAAACCGAGGGCGGCCCTGCTGCAAGAGGCCAACGTTCTCGGGATGAAAACCATCCACGTCCTTTGCGGGATCGACGCGCCGAACGATTGCTGCAGCATCGATGGCGGCGGGCAACGGCAGTTGGATAAGGATGCCGTCGACCTCCGGATCGGCGTTGAGCTCATCGATCAAGGCCTCAAGCTCTGTCTGGTTGGTGGTCTCGGGCAGATTGTGGGTCTTGGACACCATCCCCAGCGAAGTCAACGTCTTTGCTTTGGAACCCACGTAGACCAGGGACGCCGGATCGTTGCCTACCAGAACGGCGTCGAGACGCGGTATGACTCCGCGATCGCTGAGGGCGACAACCTCAGCGGCAACTTCGGCGCGAATCTCGGTGGCGATTCGGGACCCATCGAGCTTCTTTTTCGAATCGTCCATCATGCGCGCCTCCCCTGGTACAACGAAGCGACACCGCCGGTCAGCCTCAGCGCCTCGACGTTCTGGAAGCCAGCGGTCTCCACGGCCCGACACATGTCTTCACCCTCGGCGAAGGTGTTGACCGACGCCGGCAGGTACGTGTAGGCCTCGGGGTCTCCGGAAACCAACCGTCCGACACGTGGCGGCACGTTCCGCATCCACCACCCGAGCACCGGCGCGACAGGCCCCCGCGGACGAGAAAACTCCAAAATGAACACCTCACCCCCGGAACGGGTCACTCGCGCGATTTCCGAGAGGCCGACATCGAGGTCAGCGAAATTCCGCACTCCGAAGGCTACCGTCACCGCGTCGACCGAGGCGTCGGCAAACGGCAGGAGAAGGGCGTCGGCCGCACAGAGGGGCAGAGACCCTCCGTCGAACGAGCCCTTGGATTGCGCCTCGCGGAGCATCGGCAGACAGAAATCAGCACCGATAACGGTCGTCCCACGCATCGCGAAGGCAAGGTCCCCGGTACCCGTGCAGACGTCGAGTACGCGCTCTGGACGGGCCGTCGCCACCCGCTGTGCAACGGTCTTTCGCCAGCTCACGTCCCGGCCAAGAGAGAGCACCCGATTGAGGAGATCGTAGCGGTGGGCGATGCGCCCGAACATCCCTCGGATCTCGGAGCTCTGCTTTGACAGCAGCTCCTGTCGCATGGCGGAGAGCCTAGCACGATGCTGGATGCTGGATGCTGGATGCTGGATGCTGGATGCTGGATGCTGGATGCTGGATGCTGGATGCTGGATGCTGGATGCTGGATGCTGGATGCATCGAAATCATGAGTTCCGGTGTTGATTTGTCAAGGGGTGGGTGGGCGGATCTAGGATCTAGCATCCAGTATCGGGGGGGTGGGCGGCAAGCGCGTCTCGGAGGGCCACGAATGCTTTGTGGCGGTGGGAGATAAGGTTCTTCTCTTCCTCGCTCATCTCGCCGTAGGACCGGCCGCCGGCGTCACTCGGTACGAAGGCGCTGTCCCACCCGAAACCGCCATCACCCCGCGGGCTCGGAGCGATCGTACCCTCCACCACCCCTTCACCAAATACTTCGGTCGACCCGTCGGTGGCGCAGATCAGGCACCGGGCGGTGGCGCGACGATCGTCGAAACAGCCAGAAATCCTACAAATACCTTCGGGCCCAATGCTCACCAACAACCACCGAATGAGCGGACCGGGGAAGCCCCCGAGACCGGCCAGCTCGAGACTTGTGTCCTCCACCAGTACCGGCCGCTCGAGGCGTTTCCATGCCGCTTCCGCTTTGCCACGCACCACCTCTTCGAGATCGAGCGTCTGCAGTTCAGGGAGGTCGAGTCCGCAGTGATCGAGCGACCGACCGAGGACTGCCTCGGCCTCGCGGAGCTTGCCCAGGTTGGACGTGACAAAGACCAGATCGTCGAGGCGCATCAACTCTTCGCCTCAAATTTTTCGATCTCCTCCGCTGCGACTCGGAATATGTTGATCTTGCGGCTCAGGCCCTTGAGCTGGACCGAGCCTAGCGGTTCTGTCGGAAAGAGATCGGCAACCGCCGCCTGGGTTGACTCCCCCAAAACGATGGTGCCGGGTTCGGCGACATGCTCCTCGAGCCTGGAGGTGACGTTGACGGTGTTGCCGAGCACCGTGTAATCGACTCGGGTCGCCGAGCCAATGTCACCGACCACGACCGGACCGGAGTTGACCGCAACCCGCACTTCGATCCGGTCGTCACCTGCTGCCTCGCGTTCGGTGTTCCATTCATCGAGAGCGGCCAGAAGCTCGAGTGCCGAGCGAACCGCTCGTTCAGCATGGTCGTCCTGAGGCAAGGGCGCGCCGAAGAACGCCATCACTGCATCACCGATGAATTTGTCGAGTGTCCCGCCATATTTGAAGATCACATCGGCGGCGATCGAAAAGAACTGATTGAGAAAGGCGGCCACGTCCTCCGGTGGCAGGGTTTCGCAGCGTGCGGTGAAACCGACGATATCGGCGAAGAGAATCGAGGTCTCGCGCACGGTCACCGTTGCCCGATCATCCCCCGAGTCCGATAGGACGGCCTCGATGACAGCCGGCGAGTGGTAGCGCGAGAGGCGATCACGGGCTTCTCGCTCGCGACGAATATTTTCGTTCAACCGAGCCCTTTCGATGGCCACTGCCGCATAGTTCGACAATGCGGTCAGGAGGTCGAGATCGGAGGCCGAAAAGGAACCCACGTGCAACGGCGAGTCGACGTAGATGACACCGATGACTCGGTCGCGGTGCCACAGAGGAGCGCACATTGCCGAACGGATCTGATGAATGCGGACGCTGCGCCCCGCCTCGAAGCGCTGGTCGGCCTGCGCGTCGTGGGTCAGGATCGCTACCTTCTGTTGAGAGACCATATCGAGGATCGTGCGTGAAATCGGAACCTCGGTATCCTCGCCCACTTCTGACTCGCGAACCCGGTTGAGCTCGAGTTGGGGGTTGCCGTCGGCATCGAAGAGAACAATGAAGGCACGGTCAACCCGAAGCTGGTCGAAGACCAGATCCATCACTTTTTCGAGCACCGGATCGAGTTCCTCGACCTGGATGAGGACCTTCGCCACCTGGGCGAGAATCTCGAAGACCCGCTCACGGGGACCGATTTCCTTGGAAATCTCCTGCGGCTGACCCTCGAGTCCGTAGTCCTGGTTGAACTCCGACAGGGGTCGCAGATAAGTGGCCGATGACAGGCCTCCGGTATCGCTGGCCGCCTCTTCCACCCTGAGTTCGAAGCTTCCGACGCCCAGGAGATCGCCGAGTGCAAAACCGCCGGAGGTGACAAACTCCTCGTTGATTCTGACGCCATTGGTGGACTCGAGATCGACGAGGTGGAGTTCCCCGTCCTTTTCTTCGACTCGGGCGTGATGCCGCGAAACCGAAAAGTCCCTCAACACCACATCGTTGTCGCTCGAGCGACCGAGCGTTAAACCGTCGCGCACCGGAACCCGGTGCGAAACGCCGCTATCTTCGAAGACCAACTCCAGCATTTGCATTCATTGTACAGTCGCTCCATTGGCCTTCGTCGATCAATCCTCCATTCCGTGCGAGGATAATCGCGATGACGTGTCGGATGAAGCTCGAGGTCGCCTATCACGGAGAATCGTTCCACGGCTGGCAGAAACAGCGTGGCCAACGGACGGTGCAGGGAGAGCTCCATACAGCGCTGGCTTCGCTTTTTCGCGGCCACCGGGTTTCGGTCGTGGGCGCGGGCCGCACCGATACCGGAGTTCACGCCGCGGGTCAGGTCGCACATCTCGACCCTCCTTTTTCGATTCCCCCCGAGGCTCTGGCCCGCGTTCTCAACTCCCGTCTTCCCCATCAGATCCGGGTGCTGTCCGCGCACCCCGTCTCTGCGACCTTTCACGCCCGCAAGAGCGCATTGGGTAAGCTCTATACCTACCGCGCCCGATGGCGTGAGCCAAAACTTCCGTGGCTCGAACAGCGCACTGCCGCGGTGAAGAAAATCACTGATTCTGTCAGCTTTTCGGCCGCGCTCGACCTGCTCGTGGGACGGCACGACTGGGCGTCATTCACAGTCCCCAATCCAGGGACTGAAACAACCACTCGCACCCTCTTTCGGGTGCGAGCCCGCCAACGGCGAGAGGGTATCGATCTTGATTTCTTCGGCGAGGGCTTTTTGCGGTACCAGGTTCGTCGGATGGTGGGGGCGTTGTTGGAGGTCGGTTCGGGAGAGCGAGACGTGGATGATTTGCGAAATCTGATCGTGAACCCCCGGCCGGGCGCACCCGTCCGCACCGCGCCCGCCCACGGGCTTTGCCTGGAGCACGTCTACTATCGGCGCTGCCCAGCCGTCACGGGGCATCAATCGGAAAATAGCTAAAGGACTTTGTCATGAGACCTTGTGGTAGACTTTCCAGCCCTGGTGTTCACTGTGATGCAGCTTCTTGACGAGATCGCCGAACCCGGCACCCGCGAACGCGAGATTCTGGATCGAATCGACCCTGATCGAATGCCCCGCCACGTCGCCATCATCATGGACGGCAACGGTCGCTGGGCACAGGCTCGCTCGCTTCCCCGTGTCGAGGGC
>Ga0316194_10001702_pt1 | contig 15246 bp, 10 predicted proteins | sample CroRivsedime1_MG_FD_204936 | JGI IMG/M metagenome (GOLD analysis project Ga0316194, IMG submission 204936) | Coastal sediment microbial communities from Maine, United States - Cross River sediment 1 | ecosystem: Environmental > Aquatic > Marine > Coastal > Sediment | place: USA: Maine...
GATACCGCCATCGTGCCCCATGACGCCGAGTGGCTGCAGCCGGCGCTGCAGGCGGTGAAGATGCTCAGGCCGTCGGACATCGCCGTGGCCGTGCAGGGCATCATCGAGGACGATTCGGTTGCGGGCGATTACGTGACCGTGAACAACGAACCGGCATAAGTAGAGAGGAGAAGAACATGGCAGAAGCTACTGTCGAGAATGGCGTTCGAACCATGGACGACGCCTTTGCCGAGCTGCTGGCAGCAGACACCAATGCGGAGAACATCAGTGACGCGCTGAAGCGGAATCAACCCCTGCCACCCGGGCCCTCGCTGGTGCCCGTCGCCCGCTACATCGATCGGCGCTACCACGAGCTGGAAAAAGAGCGGCTCTGGAGCAGAACCTGGCAGATGGCGGCGCACGAAGATGACTTCGCCAATGTGGGCGATGTGGTGCCTTACGACATCGCGACCCGATCCTATCTGATCGTTCGGGTCGCCGAGGACGAGTATAAGGCTTTCTATAACGCCTGCCTGCATCGGGGCAGAAAGCTTCGGGAAACCCGCGCCAAAGGGCTCGATGAGCTCCGCTGTGCTTTCCACGGTTGGGCCTGGAACATCGATGGCAGCCTCAAGCAGATTCCCTGTGCCTACGATTACGCCGGCCTGGATCGGGAAGAGGAATCTCTGCCCGAGGTGAAGGTGGGTCGCTTCGGACGCTTCATCTTCATTAATCCGGATCCGGACTGCGCGCCGCTGGAAGACCACCTCGGTGATCTGGGCAGCCACTTCGAGATGCTGCCCTACGAGAAGCGCTTCAAGATGGCGCACGTTGGCAAAGTGATCCGTGCCAACTGGAAGGTGGTGCAGGAAGCCTTCATGGAGTCCTACCACGTGCTCATGACCCATCCGGAGATCCTCACCGGCGGCGCCCACGACAGCTGCACCAAGTATGACGCCTTCGAGAACTACTCCCGGGCGATCCGCTGCGGCGCGCTGGAGAGCAAGGGCATGCCGGCCTGGGAGCCGCTGCCGGAGGCTGGCGATCACATCCTCCGTCATCCGTTGAACGGCTGGGTGTACGAGAAGGTGGCCGAGGACGTCGTGCAGGTGACCACGCCGAAGGGCATCAGCGGCAAGTTCAACGTCAATGGCGACTGGCTTGAAGGTGAGCTGACAGACGCCAATCCGCACCTGACGCTCTGGGTTGGCGGCCGGCAGACGTCAGGCCCGAGCATGGAGGCGGCCATGAGTGACCCGAAGATGGTGGAGAAACTCAAGGAGAAGCTCGGCGAAGACGCATCGCCGCGCGCCATGGGTGCGGAGATGCAGCGGCAGATGCTGAAGGCGGCCATCCCGTCGCTGGCGGACGGCATTCCGGACGTGGAGCTGTCCTCGTCGATCTTCCTTACCGTGTTCCCGAACTGGCATCCCTGGGGATCGTTCAACCAGATCAATTACCGTTTTCGACCGAACGGCGACAATCACGAGGAATGCATCATGGAGTGCATGTTCCTGGCGCCGATTCCTGAGAGCGGTGAGTACCAGCCGGTGCGGGAAGTGCACTGGCTCGAACCCGATCAGGATTGGACGGATGCACCCGAGCTCGGAATGCTCGCAAAAATCTTCAATCAGGATCAGCGCAACCTGCCCTTTGTCTATGAGGGCCTGAAGGCGACGGCCCGGGAGAACCTGCGCCTGGCCGACTACAACGAGCTGAAGCTGAGGCATTTCCATCAGCTTTACGAGAAGTGGGTGGGTGACGTTTAGTGACCCTTCCGACAGGAGAGGGGAGATGATCCACGGCTGGCGCAACATCGCCTTCAATCAGGCGCCGGATTCTGCCAACGAGATTCATGGCGACAAGGTGGCGAAGCAGTTCGGCTTTCGTGGCGGGCTGGTTCCGGGCGTGACGATCAGCGCTTATCTGCTGCACCCTGCGGTGGAGGCATGGGGGCTCGATTTTCTGAATCGTGGCGCGGCCCAGATTCGCGTGGGCGCTCCGCTATATCACGATGAGCCGTTCGAGGTGGAGGTGCTGGCGCAGACGCCTGAGAGTTATCAGGCAGAGATTCGCGGTCCGGACGGCAAGGTGAGCGCGACCGCGGAGGTCTCCCTGCCTGCCTCTCTAACGAATATCGCGCTGGCGCCGCCGGAAAGGCGTGGAGACCCGATCGGCAACAAGGATTTCGAGCCGCCCAAGGCATCCCTCGCTACCTTCGAGACCCTGCGTCAGAACGGCTGCCACGCGTTCAGGTACCGCTGGAGCAGCAAGCACAACATGCGCACCTATGTGCGGGATGAATCGGTCATCCCGGATCTGCACCGGCTCGATCAGGGAGGTTACGCCAACATGGGTTTCCTGCTCGGCACCTCCAACTGGGTGCTTTCCGCCAACGCTCACATGAACCCCTGGGTGCACCTGGAAACCCGTTCACAGAATTATCGGGCCGTCCCGCTCGACAGCGCCATCATCGCTGAAGTGGCGATCGCGGATTTTTATGAGAAAAAGGGGCACGAGTTCGTCGATGCGGATGTGTGCCTCTACGACGAGACGGACGACGCCTGCCTCGCGACGATTTCACTGCGCGCTATCTACAGGCTGCGGGGCCTCTGACAGCCCTGCTGGCTGTGGGATTGCCTCAACCGGCCGAAACCGCCAGCCGCTCCGCCTGAGCGAGCCGGGGCTCATTGGGGTAAAGCCACTCGTCACCTATCACCTGAGCGACCCGGAGCTCCTCGGGTATGTTGTCGATGCCGATCATCCGGTCTGCCCACTGGTTCCAGTGATAGATGCGGGCCTCCTGATAGGACAGGGGCACACCTTTGAAGGCGTATGATTCCACGGACTTCTGAATCCAGTCGCCGAACTGGGTGTCTTCCAGGAGCACGGCACCGAGCTCGGTCCCGTCCGGACTGGTCCACATGTCTCCGAGGGCGGGCTTCGGTCCATCGCCCCAGTCATGGACCATGGTCCAGGTTTCCAGACGGCAGGTGTTGATGCCCGTGGGCCAGAACAGCAGCGGTGGCAGGGTCTGATGGCTCAGAGGCGAAACCCAGTTCGGGAAAATCCCGTAGGACTGGGTGCAGGTGCGGCCGATCTCCCCGACCGTGGCGATTTCCTTCAGGTCCGGAATGGGAATGGCGCTCTGGCCTTCCATGCCTCTCCGGCGTGGCGCGACCATCCGGCCATGGCCGTTCGGGTAAAAGGTGTTCACGTTGCGCCGATCGTCCAGCATCTGGGCGACGGTCTGCGGGTGAATGCTGCGCACGTGGTAGACCTCGGTGTTGGCCTCCATGGCGATCTTCCAGTTGCAGTTCAGATCGAAGATATGGCGGCCGGTGAGCCGGCACTTGTCGAACTGAAACTCCTGCCACTCATCGGCGATGGGGCCGAGCCAGTCGAGCAGGCTGGGCGCGTTCTCATCGAAGTTGACGAAGATCAGATTGCCGAAACGCTCGCAGCGGACGGGAATCAGGCTGCGGCAGGAGAAGTCCAGGCCGCTGAAGTCCTCCGGATCCCTTATGGCGACCAGATCCCCGTCCAGGGAGTAGGACCAGCCGTGGTACCTGCAGGTCAAGCGTGGCTTGCGCCCGGACGGTTCGGTCACCACCGGCGCGCCGCGGTGGCTGCAGGTGTTGTAGAACGCGTTGATCTCGCCGGACTCGGCGTGAACGATCACCACGGGCTGGTCGGCGTTCTCCCAGAGCAGGAAAGATCCGGGCTCGGGGACTTCATCGAGATGAGCCGCGAGCAGCCAGGACTTGCGCCATAAGTGAGCCTTTTCCAGCTCGTAGAATCGGGGATCGGTATAGCGGCCGCCAGGCAGATCGGGGAGCACGGGAAATCCTTCCGGCGGTGCGGTCCGCTCCGCCTCAAATTCCATCAACGTCTTGAGTTGTTCGATCTCTGCCGGTGTCATGATCGCGTTTCTCCCCGTATCCTCCAAGTATTGTACTTCGTTTTGATTCTCCCGCGGCTCAGGCAATCCTGGTCCGCATCATCACCCATCAGCCCGGGCCCTGAAGCATGAGCACCCGCTTTCATAAACTGCTGCAGCGACTGGACCTCGTGCCTGAGAGTCCCGACGTCTTCGTCGGCGGCGCGGGCGAAGGGGGGATCGGCAGCGACGACCGTCTGTTCGGGGGGCTGGTGGCGGCCCAGGCGGTGATGGCCGTACAGCGCACGGTGGCCGATTTTCAGCTGCACTCCCTGCATGCCTATTTCCTCCGGCCCGGCCGTGCGTCTCAGGATATCGCTTATCACGTGAAGGCCCTGAAGGACGGCAGGAATTTTGCGGCCCGGCAGGTGGAAGCCTGGCAGAGCGGCCAGTGCATCTTCCAGCTCAGCGCCGGTTTTCATCGCGGTGAGCGTGGCCCGACACATCAGCCGGAGATGCCGGCAGCCTCGGCGCCCGAGAATTGCCCGAATCGGGATCAGTTGCGGGGCAGAGCCTACTGGCAGGATATGCCGATCGACGTGCGGATGGTCACTGCGATCACAGCCGGGGAGCCGCTGCCGGCGGAGCAGAAGGTCTGGCTGCGGGTGAATGGCGAGCTGCCCGAGGATCCCCGAATTCATCTTGCCCTGATGGTCTACGCCAGCGATCGCTGCCTGCTGGACACCGCTTTCCGGCCGCATGCCGGGACGAGCGAGATGTCGGGCGCCAGTCTGGATCACAGCATGTGGTTCCACGCACCGCCAAGATTCGACGACTGGCTGCTGTACCACACCCGGAGTCCGGTCGCTGCTGCCGGCCGGGGCCTGGCGACCGGCACCCTCTACGACACCTCCGGGAACTGCCTGGCGTCGGTCGCGCAGGAAGGCTCGGTGCGCTTCCGTTGACTTCTCCCTTCGCGCCGCTGCGGGTCCCCGTTTTCCGTCGCTTCTGGCTGGCCAACATTGCGTCCAATTTCGGCGGCCTGGTGCAGGCGGTCGGGGCGGCCTGGATGATGACGCTGATCAGCGACTCGGATGCGCTGGTGGCCCTGGTGCAGGCCTCCACGACCTTGCCCATCATGGCGTTCTCTCTGTTTGCCGGTGCGGTAGCGGACAGCTTCGACCGCCGTCGGGTGATGCTCGTTTCGCAGTTCTTCATGCTGGCCGTCGCCGTGGCGCTGACCGCGTTCGCTTACCTGGACTGGCTGAACGCCTGGCTGTTGCTCGGGTTCACATTTCTGATCGGCTGCGGCATGGCCTTCAATAACCCTGCATGGCAGGCGTCTGTGCGGGACTTCGTCGGCAAAGATCTGCTGCCTGGCGCCGTGCTGCTGAACGGTGTGGGCTTCAATGTCACCCGCAGCGTGGCGCCGGCCATCGGCGGCACAATCGTCGCGATTGCCGGGGCGAGCGTTGCCTTTCTTGTCAACGCGCTGAGCTATTTCGGGTTGATCTTCGCGGTCTGGTCCTGGGAAGGGGCTGGCCAGGGCGAAGAAAAACGACGGGAGCCGTTGCGATCGGCGGTCGTTTCCGGCTTCCGCTACGTTTCGCTGTCGCCGGATCTCATGCGCATCTATTTCCGGGGTTTCGTGTTTGGTCTGACCGGGGTGATCGTGCTGGCCCTGCTGCCGCTCATCGCCCGGGACATGCTCGCCGGTGACTCGCTCACATTCGGGCTCCTGCTCGGTGCCTTCGGCTTCGGTGCGGTGCTAGGTGGGCTCTCCTCGGCACGGATCGCGCAGACGCTGAGCAGCGAAGGTATGGTCCGTCTGTCCTTTGTCTGCATGGCGATTGCGACCGCCATCATCAGCGTCAGCGTCTGGCTGCCGCTCAGCATGCTCGCCGTGGCGCTGGCGGGCGCCGCCTGGGTGCTGGCGCTGGCACTGTTCAACACCAGCGTGCAGCTCTCCACGCCCAGATGGGTGGTTGGCAGAGCGCTGTCGTTCTATCAGATGTGCACCTTCGGCGGCATGGCGCTCGGCAGCTGGCTCTGGGGCACTCTGGTTGAAGCTCAATCTGTTCAGGAGGCGCTGCAGCTGGCGGCGGCCTGCACCCTGGTCGGGGTGATCGTCGGCTTCCGCTGGGCGGTGACGCCCCGGATCGAACGGGATCTGGAGCCGCTTGATCGATGGCAGGAACCGCCCGTCGGTATGGATATCCTGCCGCGCAGCGGGCCGGTCTCCGTTGCCGTGGAGTACCTGATTGACGATGAGGATGTGCCGGCATTCACCGAGCTGATGTACGAACGGCGTCGCATCCGGCGCCGGGACGGCGCTCGCCAGTGGACGTTGCTGCACAATCTGGAGCAGACGAATCAATGGATCGAGCGCTTCGAGTTACCCACCTGGGCGGCCTATGTGCGCTTCCATGCCCGCACGACCCAGGAGGACGGCAGGGTCGGCGAGCGGGTCCGGGCGCTGCACCGTGGTGAGGGCGTACCTCGTGTTCGGCGCATGCTGGTGCGTGATCCGGCACAGTCCCGGCCGCTGAATGCGGAGCAGGGTCCGGTGGATGTATAGGCCGGCCGTTTACTGGTAGCCGGCGACTCTGGCCACCCGTCGTCGCAGGGCGTTGCCATGATCGAAGCCAAGCAGCGAGCGAAGCTCCGGCGATGCCGCGGCACGGAAATCTTCCGAGAAGGGCCCCATTTCCGTCATCGGCTGGATGGCAAGCTGGGAGAAATTCACCAGCAGCGCCACCCGCGGCTCGGCTGAGCGGTTGATGGCGGTCCTATGCCAGAGCAGGCCATGGCTGCACACGGCATCGCCCGCATTGCCGGTCGCCTGGATGCCGGTTTCCTGGAATTTGGCCTCCTGGGGATATTCCCCCCAGGCCTGGCTACCGGGCGCCACCCAGGTGCCGCCATTTTCTTCCGTGAACGGTTCGAGCATCCAGATTACCTGCAGCATGAGCGCAGGCTCGACCGGCATGCCGGGATTCATCGCCCAGTACGGATAATCCACATGGAGCCCGCCGAGATCGCAGTTCGGCAGCAGGATGCGGCCGCCGACAGCGGCAAGGCGTGCGTCCTCACCGAGCATGCGGTGGGCGAGGGCGAGCAGGCGCGGATTGGTGACCAGATCGCCGAAATAGGCATCCGTATGAATCAGGTTCGACAGCGCCAGGATGCCGTCGTCGTTGTGATTGGCCTGATCCTTCAGGGTCATCAGCCTGGCCCGGGCTTCAGCGGCTTCGTCTGTAGTGATGAGTTCCCGCAGCACGGTGTAGCCGTCTCCCCGGACAATGGACTCGTACGCTGATTCGGCTTCGCTGGACATGGTTTCCCCTTGCTCCGTGCTCAATCGATGAGCTTACCCTGGTCGTCCCTGATTTCCGGCCCGTTCACCCGGGCGCGGCCGTCGCCGAATTTCGCATCCCGGCGTTTGAGCGTTTCCTTCAGCCCCACCTCGCGCACGGACTGCATGTAGCCGGCCGCCGCCCGGGTGTTGTGTCCGCGCACGTCGTTTTCCGCGGCCAGCCGCTGCAGGGTTTTCGCGCCCATCAGCTCGAGGCCCAGATTGATGATCCGCTTGTTTGCCGACAGCAGGTCGGGATCGATCAGCGCCATTCGATTGGCAAGACCTTCCACTTCCTCTTCGAGCAGATCGGCTGGCACTGCTTTCAGGATCAGGCCGATCTGCTGCGCCTCGGCGCCGGTCACCGTATCACCCGTCAGCAGCAGCCGCTTGGACCACTGCGGCCCGACGTTGTAGAGCCACATGTTTGTGGGCAGGGCGCCCAGATCGCGTGCGGGTGGAAAGCCGAAAGTGGCGTCCTCCGCGGCGATCACCATGTCGCAGAGCATGGCGATGTCGGTGCCGCCCGCCAGGCAGTAGCCGTGCACCTGGGCGATGACGGGTTTGTGCATGTCGAACAGCGCCATGCGGAAGCGTTGCGCCCGCTCGAGATGCCAGGCGTCGTCGTCGAGCGAACGGCCGCCCCGGTAGTTGTTGCCGCCTTCGCCTTCGATTCTGGAAACAGGCACCCGGTTGCCGCCGCCGGCCAGGTCGTAGCCGGCCGAGAAAGCGCGGCCGGCGCCGCGGATGATCACGCAATGCACGTCCTGGTTGTTGTCCGCTTCCCAGAGCGCTTCGTGCAGCTCGGCCTGCAGCTCCAATGAAAGCGCGTTCAGCTTGTCGGGTCTGTTCAGCGTGATGCGGGCACGGCCGTCGCCGACCTCGTAGATAATGCTGGTGAAGCTCGAGTCGCTCACTGTCTCTCTCTCCTCGTGTCCTGTCCGGCTACTCTATACCCGACTGTTCCGAGTTTCCTGCCCGCCGGAATCAACCGTTTCGATAGGTATACGCATAGCCATTCAGCGCCGGCGCGCCGCCGAGGTGGGCATAGAGAACTTTCGAGCCTGGTGGAAAGAAATTCTTCCGCACCAGGTCGATGAGCCCCTGCATGGACTTACCTTCGTAGACCGGGTCCGTGATCATGGCTTCGGTCCGGGCCGCAATGCGGATCGCATCGTTGGTTTCCGCACTCGGCACCCCGTAGGCGGGATAGGCGTAGTCCGGATTGATGACGACGTCGGCGTCTGAGATCTGCTGGCCAAGCTCGATCAGCCCGGCAGTGTTTCTGGCGATCTCTGTTACCTGTGCCCGTGTCTGCTCCAGCGTGCCGGAAGCATCGATCCCGATCACCCGCTCTGCTCGACCGTCTGCCTTGAAGCCGACGATCATGCCGGCCTGGGTGGAGCCGGTGACCACGCAGACGATGATGTAGTCGAAGGCGAAACCCAGGTCCTGCTCCTGCGCGCGCACTTCCTCTGCGAAGCCCACGTAGCCGAGACCGCCGAGCGGGTGCACGGAAGCGCCGGCCGGAATCCCATAGGGTCTGCCGCCCTGGTCCCGGACCTCCTGCATGGCGTCTTCCCAGCTTTGCCGGATGCCGATGTCGAAACCGTCGTCCACCACGCGGCTGTCCGCACCCATCAGTCGGGTGAGGAGGATATTGCCCACCCGATCGTAGACCGCGTCCTCGTGGGGCACCCAGGATTCCTGCACCAGGCGGCACTTGAGCCCGAGCTTGGCCGCCACGGCGGCCACCATGCGCGTGTGGTTGGACTGCACGCCGCCTATGGAGACCAGGGTGTCGGCACCCGATGCGAGGATGTCCGGCACGATGTACTCGAGCTTCCGCAGCTTGTTGCCGCCGAGCGCCAGGCCGGAGTTGCAGTCGTCCCGCTTGGCGTAGATCTCCACTTCACCGCCCAGATGCTCCGTGAGCCGGTTCAGGCGCTCGATCGGCGTGGGGCCGGGAAAGGTCAGCGGATAGCGTTCGAATTTTTCCAGCATGCGTCGTCCTCCGTGCGATCCATTCTAGTTGGCCACCGCTTCGAACGGGAAGACTCGGCCGCACAAGCGGTTCGGCCGTGAGCCGTTGCTAAAAATGTGACGCACTGCGCGAAAAATGCGGCGCACCTCACATGTCGCTCAAGTTCCGCCGATATCGGGGGACTAAGATGATTAACAAAGCGACAGGACTCCCTCCGAGATGAAATCAGTGCTTCTGGCCGCCACCGAAAACAGCCAACTCCATCAGTTTTACCGGTCCTGGTCGAGCGACCGTCAGGATCTGGACACTCTGCTGATCACCGGGTGTGACACGAGCGCGGCCAGCTTACCCGGTCGCCGTATCGACACGGTGCTTCTCGACGGCACGCTGCCGGACGAGGAATTGCGGTCTATGCTGAATACCTTTCGGGAAACACAACCGCATGTTGTGAGGCTTGTGGTGCTGCCGCCCGAGAAAGTAGCCACCGAAATTACAGGTGCACATCAGGTGTTACCCCTGCGCGATGACATGAGCTATCTCGACTCGATGATCGATCAGTGTCTGGCGGTATCGGAAATTCTTTCCGGAAACGAGCGGTTAGCCTCCCTCATCTCGGAGCTGGAAAAACTCCCATCGTCGCCAATGCTTTACTTCGACCTGCGCGATGAGCTCAGCTCCGAGCAGGGCGATCTGGAAAGCCTGACCGAGATCACTGCCCGCGACCCGGCGCTGGTTGCGCAGATCCTGAAGATTGCGAATTCAGCCTTCTATGCACTGCCACGTTCCGTCAGCAATCTCGAAGAGGCCATACGGCTGCTCGGATCCGATACGCTTCTCTCGCTCGTGCTGGCAGCGCACATTTTTTCGTCGATGCCGCCGCCTGGCGTGAAGATGGAGCTGCTCTGGGAGCACAGCGGCCAGGTTTCGGCGCTGGCCCGCAAGATCGCAGCCCTGCAGGGGGCCGATCGAGACACTCAGGGTGTGTGTGCCATCGCCGGCATGCTGCACGACATCGGTCTGCTGGTTCTGCTCGAAAGTGACCCCGTCCGTTATCTGCCGCTGTGGAAACAGAGCGATGGCTCAGAAGCCTTGCTCGCGGAACTGGAGCAGGAAACCTACGGCATGACGCACGGCGAGCTGGGTGCGCTCGTGCTCAGCCTCTGGGGCCTGCCGACCGAAATCGTTGATGCGGTTGCCTGCAGCCATCGCTGGGATGAATCGATGGATCCGAACGAGGATTCAACGGTTGCGCTGTCGGTGATGACGGCGGAGTGGCTGCTCGGCGTCGAAGATATCGAGGGGCTGAATGCCGAAGAGCTGCCGGTGTTTATCCAGTCCCTGGATGGGCAGGTTGGCGAGTGGCTGCATCTTCGTGATGGTGTTGAGGCACTGGTCGCATGAAGACTGCGGTGCCTTCATTGCTGCTGGAGTTCGCAGCGCAGATCCGGTCCCTGTGCGAAGCAGAGGGAACGGCGGTGCTGGTGCATCTGGAGCCGCCGCGGCAGGACAACCTCGTGCTGGCTCGCTCGGGCGAGGTGGTTGCGCCTGAATTCAGCGACGATGAGGCCGCCTGGGCGTTTGTCTCCGGTCAATATCCCGGCTCGGACCCGAGTGACAGGCAATCGATCCGGCAACAGGTGAGCCAGGATGGCCTCAGCACCTTGATCTGCGTGCCGCTGGCCAGGGTCCTGTCAGAAAGCCAGCCCTCTCAGCCTCAGGAAGAAGAGCGCCGTGCGTTCCCCGTCGTGCACGTGGCGCCGCGGCTGGATGGCAACATCTGGATTGCCGTTACGGGTGACGCTCGAACCGATCGGCTGTCCCGACTGCTGACGGATCTGGATGGCGATCTGGATGACGATGAGCGCCGCCTCGCCCATTTCGTGTCGCTGTCCGCGCGCCTCGCCTGGCAGGTCTACCATCTCTATCGCTCGTTGCAGGATCCCGTGAGCCGTCTGGCTGGTCGTAAGGAGTTCGACACCTACCTTACTCGTGCGCTGGTCGCTGCAAGGGCTAATGCGCAACCCCTGGGGCTGCTGCTGATCAATCCGGATGACTTCGTCATGGTCAATCATCGCTACGGCCGGGAGCAGGGCGATCAGGCAGTGCGCGAAGTCGCCGCGCGCCTGGAAAATGGCGTGCGGGATACGGATGGGGTGTTCCGCTACGGCGGCGCGGTCTTCGGCGTGATTCTGCCCGCCACAGACCTCGAGAGCAGTCGCGTCGCGGCCCGGAAGTATCGGCAGCTGTTGTCTGACGAAGCCTATCTCGATGGGGCGCTCAATCTGGAGTTTACCATCGGCGGCGCGGCGGCCGATCTCGATTATCTGTCCGGAGCCGAACCGGATCCGCTGGATGTGCTGCAACGGGCTGACAAGGCGCTCAACCAGGCGAAGCTGGCGGGTGGGGCCAGACAGCTCCTGGTCGCCATGTCGGATTCGGATGCCGGGCTCGATCACTTTGATCCGTTGAGCGGCATATTCACGACCGACTCCGAGAAAGACTACCGCAACATGCTTCTGCTCTGGGAGGCCGTGTCGCTGGTGTCGACAACGTCAGATCCGGAGCAGCTCGCCATCCAGTTCGTCGATCGGCTGGGTAGTCGCTTTCATCCGGATCGTCTGGCTCTGGTTCGATGCGGTTCCGATACCGGATCGCCACAGCACGAGGTGCTGGCGACCAGTGTGCGCGATGACTCCACCGAAGAAGGACGGGTGCTCGGACGCACCGTGAGGCTGGAAGCGGAGCTGAACCAGCTGATTCAACGCGCCTGTGAATCCGGCAAGCTGGAACGTCTTCGCAACGGCGATTCCGAATCTCCCCTCGCGACCACCTGCTTCGCAGTGCCGTTGCTGGTCGGCACTCGCAGGGTCGGCTGCCTGGTGCTTGAAGGCATGAATCGACGGCTGGATCTCGATTCCACAGATCTGATGTTTCTCAACGCGCTGGCCAATCAGCTTGCCATTGCCCTGGACAGGGCGGAGCTGTCCGCCAACTGGATGCGGGAGAAGGACCGTGAAAGTCGACAGCTGCGGGAGCAGGTGCAGGAACTGCGCCAGGCGGTCAGCCCTCAGGAGCCTGTTTATGAGTCCGAGCAGATGGCCGATCTGATGGCGCTCATCCGTCGTGTGGCGCCATCGAATGCCACCGTCCTGATCATCGGCGAGAGCGGGACGGGTAAAGAAATGCTGGCTCAGAGCGTACACCAGCACAGCGATCGGCGGGATCGCCCATTCGTTACCGTGGATTGCGGCGCTATCGCCCACACGCTGCTGGAGACGGAACTGTTCGGGCACGTCAAAGGCGCCTACACCGGCGCGCAATCCGCCGCCGAAGGGCGTATCGCTCAGGCAGATGGTGGCACGCTCTTCCTGGACGAGATCGGCGAGCTGCCGCTCGATCTGCAGACCAAACTGCTTCGCTTCGTGCAGGAGCGGGAGTTTACCCCGGTGGGCAGTAATCGGTCGCGTCACGTCGACGTTCGAATCGTCGCAGCGACTAACAGGGAGCTCAAAGACGAAGTGGCCGACGGTCGATTCCGCCAGGATCTCTACTACCGGTTGCAGGTCGTATCGGTGCAGGCCGTGCCGCTGCGTGAGAGGCCCGCCGACATCATGCCGCTCGCACGCACTTTCCTGTCCCGCTTCGCGGCGCAGAACCAGAGTCGCTGTTCTGAGTTTTCAGACGATGCGGAGAGAAAGCTGCTCCAGCACAACTGGCCGGGCAATGTGCGGGAGCTTCAGCACACAGTATTGCGCGCGCTGCTGATGTGCGAATCGGAAGTTCTCGAGGCCGGCGCGATAGAGCTGCTGCCCGAGTCAATGCAGGAGAGCGTCCAACCTGTTGCCGTGGAGGATCCGCCATCGGCTTTAGAGAGTTCAGACCCGGCGAGCATGACAGTGGCGGCGAGTCCGAAGGCAGGCACCGCGCCCGTATCCATGGATCCTGTCGCCGCGTTGCGCAGCGAGCTGGCCTGGCAGGTTCAGCAGGCACTGCTCGACAATGCCAGCCACCCAGTCCCCATTGGTCGCTGGCTACGGGATGACCTGGTGCTTGCGGTCAGCGAGGCTTGTGGTGAGGTCGCGCGTCGGGCGGCACGAATGGTTGGGGTTCCGGAGTCGACCTTCCGCCGCCAGCTGGAGAAGGCAAGGGCCGAGGCAGATGCGGGCCTGGCCGCGCGAACGGAAGCCTGGGCTCGGATGCGTGATGTGCTCGCTCAGCTGGTCACTGTCGTGGTGGAGGACTACGACGGCAAGCTGCTCGAGGAGGCCCGGATGGCGCTGCTGGAGACGGTCATGGAACGCGAAGAGTGCGGCAGCACCGTGGGTGCCGCGCTGATGGGCGTAACCCCGCCGACATTCAAACGCTGGATCGGGGAGCGAGCGGCATGAACAGCAGGAGCTACTACAAAGTAACGCTCCGGGCGCTTGTTTGCCTGTGGATGCTCTGCACGACGTCCGTGGCCGCGGATGTCAGACACGATGCGGTCGGCGAGATGGCGCCAAGAAATGCGCAGTTTAATCACCTCACCACCGCGGATGGTCTGTCGCAGCCCAACGTCTATGACATTGAGCAGGATCACAGGCGCTACATCTGGATAGCGACTCAGGAAGGTCTGAACCGGTACGACGGCTATCAGTTCAAACTCTACGAGCACATCAGAGGGAAGCCGGAGACGCTGTCCCATGACTTCGTGCGAACCCTGATGGTGGATGCGGGTGGCACCCTGTGGATCGGTACGGAAAGGGGATTGAATACCTATGACCCGGTGACCGACAGCTTCAAGCGGGAGCCATTTGCCGATCTGGTCGGCAGCCCGCTGCCGGCCGTTTCCGTTCGCAGCATGCTGCAGACGAGGAGGGGCAACTACTGGATCGGTACCCGGGGCGAAGGTCTGTTCCGCATCGATACACGCTTAAGCCAGCTGCAGCGGTTCGGTGATGATGAGACAGCCACCGGCAGGCTGCCGGATGATACGGTGCTGTCTCTGCTGGAAGATCGGAAGGGCAATCTCTGGGTCGGTACGGAGCGCGCGGGCCTCTTCCGTTTCGACTCCGTTACCGGACAGTTCATCAGGCAGGGCAGTGCGGACAGCAGTGATCCAGGCTATCTGGGGGCGGAAATCCGCAGAATCTATGAAGACAGCAATGGCTTCATCTGGATAGGAACCGGGAGCAGCGGCGTCGGTCGATTCGATCCGCGTCATGGAGACTTCGAGCGGTTCACACACACTCACGACTCATTGGGCAGCATTGCCAGCAACAAGATTCGAGACATAGTTCAGGATGATCGCGGCACCGTGTGGTTCGCCACGGACGCGGGTCTTGTGGAGTGGCGCGAGCGTGAAAAGGGCTTTGCCACTTATCAGCATGATGCAGGCGACGATCACTCACTGATTGGCGATCGATTGAATACGCTGTTCGTTGACGCGTCTGGCGTGCTCTGGGTCGGCGCCTGGGATGGCATCAGCCGCTGGAACTACTTCAGCGACACCTTCAGTTACTACCACGAGGCGAATGGACTGCTGTCCGGGGACGTCGTGACCTCCATCGTGGATGGACAGGACAGATCGCTCTGGGTGGGCACCTATGGGGCCGGGCTGGCACGGGTCGATCTTGCTCACATGAGGACTCAGACGTTCCGCCATGATCCGGATGATCCGGCCTCGCTGCAGGACGATAGAGTGATGGCGGTTCATCTCGACAATCAGAATCAGGTCTGGGTCGGCACCCGCAACGGCGGACTGGCCCGACTCGACGACGAAACCGGCGGCTTCGTCAGCTACCGGCACGATCCAGCCGATGCTGACTCCATCAGTGGCGATGCGGTATCGAGCATCTACAGCGATCCACAGGGCAGGCTCTGGGTCGGAACCTACGGCACCGGTCTCAATATGATGGACGGAACCGGCCGATTTACGCATTTCCGAAATGATCCTGAGGATCCGAGCAGCCTCAGTGGCGACAGGGTGGTTCTGGTCACCGCCGATCAGGCAGGAAGAATCTGGGTAGGCACAGACGGGAGCGGTCTCAGTCGTCTGGACGACGACAC
>Ga0316194_10001705_pt1 | contig 15241 bp, 8 predicted proteins | sample CroRivsedime1_MG_FD_204936 | JGI IMG/M metagenome (GOLD analysis project Ga0316194, IMG submission 204936) | Coastal sediment microbial communities from Maine, United States - Cross River sediment 1 | ecosystem: Environmental > Aquatic > Marine > Coastal > Sediment | place: USA: Maine...
ACAGGGTTTCGATTCGGTGTATCAGCTCGACGGCGGTATCCTCGGCTACCTGGAGACGGTAACCGCGCAGGAAAATCGCTGGCAGGGAGAATGCTTCGTGTTTGATCAGCGGGTTTCCGTAGACGCCGCGCTTGCAGAAGGCGGTTACCAGCAGTGCTACGCCTGTCGTCGGCCCCTCTCAGACGAAGACCTGGTCTCTTCCGAATACCGGGAAGGAATCAGCTGTCCTCACTGCGTCCACGAGCAGAGCCCGGCGCAGCGCGCCGGGTTTGCGGAGCGCGGCCATCAGGTGCGGCTGGCAGAAGCCCGGGGCGAACAGCACTTAGGTCGGCCTCAGGGTCAGCCTCAGGACGGCGGGGTGAGCAGCGGCTCCAGATGAGGCCATACGGTCTCCAGCATCAGCGGCTGAGCCTCGGCGGTGGGATGAATGCCATCGCTCTGCATCATCTCTGGGGTCAGCGCCACAGGCTCGAGAATAAAAGGAACCAGAGGCACCTCGGTCTGGTCAGACACGCTGCGGAACAGGTTGGAAAACTCCCGGGTATACCGGGGCCCGTAGTTGGGCGGGATCTGCATTCCGACCAGCAGAATCTGGCTACGGGCCTGCAGGCCTAAAGCAATCATTTCGAGGATGTTTTCGCGGATCCGCTCAATTGGGTAGCCGCGCAGGGCGTCGTTGCCGCCGAGCTCTATGATGAGTACCTGCGGATCGTGAGTCTCGAGGCTGGCGGACAAGCGGGCCAGGCCGCCGCCGGTGGTCTCGCCGCTGATGCTGGCATTGACCACGCGCCACGGCGGGCTCAGTCCCGCCACCCGTTCGGCAAGTCGGGACACCCAACCCTGTTCGCGTTGAATACCGTAAGCAGCGCTGATACTGTCGCCCAGCACAAGAATCGTTGGTTGAGCGTTCGCCACAGCGATGGGCGACGCCGACATCAGCGCGAACAGCGCGAACAGCGCCGTCAGGCGCGCCCAGGCGTCCATACGAAATCTCAGGAAGTAAGTTGGTATGAGCCAGCGGATCATCGAAGCCAAATCTGTTGAGAAAATTGTCGCTACGTCTGAAGGTGAGCTTGTCATACTGGACGGCGTAGATCTGGAAATCAATGCGGGAGAGAGCGTGGCGATTGTTGGAGCCTCCGGTTCCGGCAAGACTACGCTGCTTGGAATTCTGGCCGGGTTGGATCTACCCACCGGCGGATCCGTGACTCTGGTAGGCAACGAAATCACCAGTCTTGATGAAGAAGCCAGAGCGCGTATTCGCGGCGAGCAGGTAGGCTTCGTTTTTCAGACCTTTCAACTGCTCGGCAGCCTGACAGCCCTGGAGAACGTCATGCTCCCTGGTGAGCTTCACGGTGAGAATGACGCTCAGGATGAAGCGCGAAGGCTGCTGGAAAAGGTTGGGCTCGGCGCGCGCATGGGCCACTATCCCCGGCAGCTGTCCGGAGGAGAACAGCAGCGGGTCGCCATCGCTCGCGCTTTCGCTTCCCGACCCAATGTGCTGTTCGCCGATGAGCCTACAGGCAATCTGGATACCGTAACCGGACAGAAAATCATTGACCTGATATTCGAGCTCAACGCCGAGTTTGCAACCACGCTGGTGCTGGTTACCCACGACGACCGGCTGGCACAGCGCTGCCAGCGGGTAGTAGAGCTGGTGGCGGGGAGCGTGCAGAGATGAAGTTCCGGCTGATATTACGGCTGGCCTGGCGTGACTGGCGCAGCGGCGAGCTCGGGTTGCTGCTCATCGCTCTGCTGGTCGCCGTGGGCACGGTAACGTCGGTGGCGCTGCTGGTTGACCGGCTGCAGCAGGCGCTGCTGTCGGAGTCTTCCGATTTCCTGGCTGCCGATCGCTACATCGGCGGCAGTCGGCCGGTTCCCGACACTTTCCGCGACGCAGCCCGGGAGCGAGGCCTGGAAACCACCGATACCATGCTGTTCGCCTCCATGATCTATGCCGGAGACCGGAACCAGCTGGTGAGCGTTAAAGCCGTGTCCCCCGGCTACCCCCTCCGGGGTACGCTGATTGTGACTGACGCGCCTTTTACCCCCGGGCGGCCGACAGACACGCTGCCGGCTCCGGGCGAACTGTGGATGGATGCCCGTCTGTTCCCGGCCCTGGGTCTCGGCGTTGGCGACGACGTCGAGGTCGGTCTGGGCCGCCTGAAGGTGACCCGGGTTCTGGTCCGGGAGCCGGACCGCGGTGGCAGCGTATACGATCTCGGCCCCAGGGTTCTGATGAACATGCAAGATGTGCCGGCCACGGAAGTGGTACAACCAGGCAGCCGCATCTCCTACCGGCTTCTGCTGCGAGGCGCAGAAAGCGATCTGGAATCGCTGAAAGAGGCGCTGCCGCTGGCCCCCAACTATCGCTGGCGAGGTATTCGGGACAGTAGTCCGTCCATCGGTGCGGCTCTGGATCGCGCAGAAAGCTTCCTGCTGCTGGGGGGCCTTCTCGGAGTGCTTCTGGCAGGGGTTGCCGTAGCTCTGTCGGCCCATCGCTATGCTCGTCGCCACTACGATCACGTCGCCATTCTCAAAACCCTGGGCGCGACGCCTCGAGAGATTCTTAAAGCTTTCGTGCTCCTGCTCGGTGTGGTTGGTGCCGTGGCCGCTGTTCTCGGCATGTTGGCCGGCTCAGGGTTGCACCTGGCGATGGTGGCTGTTCTGGGTTCCGTCGTGCCCATGTCGTTGCCGTTACCTACCGCCCGGCCATTTCTGCTCGGGGCCGCAACAGGCCTGATCTGCTCCCTCGCCTTTGCGTTACCGCCACTTCTGCATCTTTACAAGATATCGCCGATGCGGGTCATCCGCCGAGATCTGGGCAACGCGCCTCCGTCCCAGATTGCCAGCTACGCCGGCGCCGCCCTGGGTAGTCTCGGGTTGCTGATCTGGTACAGCGGCAGTCTCGCCCTCACGTTCTGGACCCTGGTCGGCAGCGCGGCGGTTTTGCTGCTTTTCGGAGGGCTTGCCCTGTTGCTCCTGCGCGGCGGCCGGGTCATCGGCATGCAGGCGGGTAGTGGATGGCGTCTGGCGCTGGCGGGGCTGCAACGCAGGCGACGGGAAAACGTCGGCCAGATTCTGATCTTCGGTCTGGCGATCATGCTGCTGCTGATCCTTACGCTGCTGCGAACGGCGCTGCTCGACGAGTGGCAGGACCAGGTGCCGGAAGACGCGCCCAATCACTTTGTGATGAATATCGTCCCGGACCAGGTGGACGATCTGTCTGCCATGCTGGATGCCGTAGCCGAGGGTCACGGCGGTTTCTTTCCCATGATCCGGGGACGCATCGTGCAGGCGAATGGGTTGGATTCGCAGGCCTGGGAGAGTGCCCGGGCTCCCCAGGCGGTGGAAGGGCCGCGTATGGAGTCCGAACGCAATCTGACCTGGGCAGTCGAGCTGCCGCCGGACAACCGTCTGGTCAGCGGCAGCTGGTGGTCCGAGGGGGACCCTCGCGCACTGGTTTCGCTTGAACAGGACTATGCCGAGAATCTTGGCCTCAGCGTGGGCGACGCCCTGGTCTTTGATATCGGCGGCGAGCTCGTGGACGTTGAAGTCGCCAACCTGCGCCGTCTGGACTGGGAGAGCATGCGGCCCAATTTCTTCATCATATTTTCCCCGGGGGTCCTTGAGGACTATCCGTCCACCTGGTTGACCAGCTTCTATCTGAAGTCGGAGCAGAAAACATTTCTCAACGAGCTGCTGGCCCGTTTTCCCACGGTGACGGTGATCGAGGTCGACGCCATCATCACCCAGATTCAGAGCATCATCCGTCGGGTCACGCAGGCGGTCGAGCTGGTGCTGGGCCTGGTTCTGGCGGCGGGATGTCTGGTATTGGTGGCAAGCATTCAGGCCAGCCGGGACACTCGCATGCATGAACATGCTCTGATCCGGACTTTGGGTGGTTCGCGACGGCTCATTGCCAGCTCGCTCGCGGCAGAGTTTGCCATTTTGGGTCTGTTTGCCGGAATCGTGGCGGTGGTGGGTTCCGAAATCACCGTGGCCGTTCTGCAGCAGCAGGTGTTCGAGCTGGGAGCGCAAATGCATCCGGTGCTCTGGCTGGTTGGACCCCTCGCGGGTGCTGTGCTCATCTCCGTTGTGGGCATCCTCGGAACCCGCAGCCTGATTGCATCTCCCCCCATTCTGGTGCTGCGCGGGCTGAGCTGAATCCTGCCGCGAGTTCTGTTTGCGGTTTCTCTGCGGTCAACTAGTTTTAAGTGACGTAATGGGAAACGCAGCTGGATTCGCGAGCTTGATGATCAGCAGGAATGGCTTGGAGAGGCGAGGAGCGCAGCTTAAAGCGTCGATACGATCGTTCGGCCCGTCCTCGCAACGCTCGAGGGCACTGGTAGTGGCCGGATATTCCGTAGAGCGTTGGGCTCGAGTGGGCGAAGAGCCCCGACAGGCACTGAACGTACTTGGCGTGAAGGGCTCGGCGTGAAGGGCTCGGCGTGAAGGGCTCGGCGTGAAGGGCTCCACGTGAACAGGTTCGACCCGAAAGGTTTCCGCCAGAAGCTGTTTGAGCACGCACCCGGCCCCATGGTCGTATCAGATGCCCAGGATCGGATCCTGGCCGTCAACGACGCGTATTGCCGGATGACCGGCTATACGCAGGACGAGGTGGCAGGCAAGGAGATCTCCTTCAACCACTCGGGTCAGCAGGACTTCAAATTCTACGACGCCATGCGCAGCGCGCTCGACAGCAAAGGGCGCTGGGCAGGCGAATTCTGGCTGCGCAACAAAGAAGGTGAGGCATTTGCCGACAAAGTGACCCGGTTGGCCCTCACGGGCCGACGTGGCGAAGCGGCCGGATTTCTGACGCTGTCCATGGATCTGGTAGGAACCGACGAATCCAGACGCCTGCTGCTCTGGCAGGCGCATCACGACACACTCACCAAGCTGCCTAATCGAAATCTGTTTCAGGAGCGCCTGACCCGTGTCCTGTTGCGGGCGCACGAAAATGATTTCATGGGTGCCCTCATCAGCGTTGACCTCGACCGTTTCAAGATCGTCAACGATTCTGTCGGGCCCGCCCAGGGTGACCAGATCCTCATGGAAGCCGGTTCCCGCATAGCCATGTGTGTGGACGAGTCCGATACCGTGGCCAGGCTCGGCAGCGATCACTTTGCCGTGCTTACGACAGAGGCCTCTGACTATGGCGACGTGGAGCGGCTGGCCCGACGCATACTTGCGGAGATTAATAAGCCCTTCTATCTCGGCGAGAAAGAACTCTTTATCACCTCCAGCATCGGCATAGCCGTCGTCCCGCAGGATGGAGACGAAACCGGCGAACTGCTGCAGAAGGCGGATGCCGCCCGCACCCAGATTAAGGGGCAGGGGGGTAACAGCCTGGCCTTCTTCGAACCTGGTATGAACGCTCGCGCCGAGCGCCGGCTTGAGCTTGAATCGGCGCTGCGTCGGGCAATAACCAGCAACCAGCTGGTTCTGTTCTATCAGCCGTTGGTGGATATCAAGCGCGGCGTTGTGTCCGGGGCCGAAGCGCTGCTGCGCTGGCAGCATCCGGAATTAGGCATGGTCTCTCCGGGTGAGTTTATCCCGGTGGCGGAGGATACGGGTCTCATCGTCGACATCGGCCGCTGGGTGGTGTCGGAAAGTCAGCGCCAGCTCCGAGAGTGGCAGGCCATGGGCCTGGATCAGCTGCGGGTATCCCTGAATGTGAGCGCCGTGCAGCTGCGTCGTGATGAGGACGCTGAGGAACTTCTGAGTTTTCTGGAAACGGCTGAGGACAACGGCATCACGCTGGAACTCACGGAAAGCGCCTTGATGGAAAACAGTGAAGGCGTGTCGAGATTTCTGGCACGAGCACGGTCTCTGGGCAGTTCCGTTGCCCTGGACGATTTTGGCACCGGGTTCTCATCTCTGGGATATCTGCGGAGGTTCGAATTCGACGTGCTCAAGATCGACAAAACCTTCATCGACGAGCTCTCCAATACGCGCGATTACGGCCTGGTGGCCTCGATTGTCAGCATGGGCCGGATTCTCGGTATGCGGGTCGTTGCCGAAGGCGTTGAGACGGCGGATCAGGTGAAACGGCTCAAGCAGATCGGCTGTGATTACGTTCAGGGTTTCTACTTCTCCAAGCCGTTGCCTGCCGACGAGTTCCTCGGCTTCGTTAACGCTGGCGAGTTGCGCGAAGTGGGCTAGCGCGGTAAAAAAGCGCCTCGCTGACTCTGCGGGAGGTACGCTTGTCCGCTCAGTTTCATGACCCTCAAACGCCCGCTGGCGGTCCGGTGCGCGTCGACGAACCTAAGCGCCGACACGCGATCAACAAACTGCATAAGCGCCTGCGGAGTCAGGTGGGAAAGGCGATCGCGGATTTCAATCTCATCGAAGATGGCGACCGGGTCATGGTCTGCCTGTCCGGAGGCAAAGACTCGTACGCACTGTTGGATATTCTGCAGAACCTGCAGAGGGCAGCGCCGGTAAGTTTCGAGCTCATTCCGGTACATCTGGACCAGAAGCAGCCCGGGTATCCGCCTGAGGTGCTGCCCGACTACCTGGAAGGACTGGGGCTCCCCTACCACATTCTGCAGCAGGACACCTTCAGCCTGGTGCAGACGCTTACGCCGGAAGGCAAAACTACCTGCCCAGTCTGTTCCCGACTCAGGCGGGGCATTCTCTATGCCTGTGCCCGCCGAATCGGGGCGACCAAAGTGGCCCTTGGTCACCACCTCGACGACGTCGTTGAAACGCTGTTTCTCAACATGTTCTTCGGCGGGAGGCTGAAGGCGATGCCTCCTAAACTCAAGAGCGACGACGGTCAGAACGTTGTGATACGGCCGTTGTTCTACTGCCGGGAGCGGGATCTGGCGCGCTGGGCGTCGCATCGTGGTTTTCCCGTCATTCCCTGCAATCTCTGTGGCAGCCAGGAAAATCTGCAGCGTCAGGTTGTCAAGGAAATGCTTCAGCGCTGGGATCGGGAAACCCCGGGCCGGGTTCGCAATATCGCTCGCAGCCTCTCACGCGTGGTGCCGTCTCATCTTTCCGATGCGAAGCTTTTTGATTTTGTCGGGCTCCACAGGGACGAAGAGCTGCTTCCGCTGCTGGATGTCAGCGCTCGCTGAAGTCGCTCGATCTGAGTTGGACCTCGTCCCTGGCCAGCGCATCGGCAGATTCCAGCACTTCGGTGAGCGCGACCTCAAAGCTCTGCACCAGGCCTAGCACGTTCTGATCAGGTGCGTCGGCCAGCGCCAGCTCGAGAGTTTTTGACGATTCTCTAAGGCGCTGAGCGCCGAAGCTTCCGGCAACCCCGTGCAGATTGTGGGCCAGGCGTTCGGCTTCTTCACGCTGATCTCCGGTGACCAGAAGCCGCATTCGGGCGCCGGCATCGCCGTAGTAGCGACCGAAATCGCCCATCAGCTTGACCATTAGACGCACGTTCCCATTGTGGCCCTTGATGGCCTCGGCGATGTCGATGCCCGGTAGCCGCCTCAGGGTCAGACTTTCCAGCGTCTGTTCCACCGCCTTGTCCGCTGGCGCGTCGTTATCCGCCGCAAGTTGTTTATCCGCTGGCGGCGTCGCTGCGCTGGCATTCTGCACGGCCAGGCGATCGCTGGCGCGGCGCCGCAGGGTCGTGGCATCGATATCGGGCAGCAGCCTGGCCAGTTCGCCCAGCAGCTCTTCGAAGTCGATGGGTTTCGTTACGTAAGCGTCGCAACCCGCCTCCAGGGCAGCGCTGCGCCGCGTCGACAGAGCGTCCGCTGAAACGGCGATAATGGGCATCTTCAGGTCCTGCTCACGCAGAGCGCGTGTTGCTTCGAGACCGTCGAGTTCAGGCATGTGAATGTCCATCAGGATGGCGTCGTAGTCGTCGGCGGTGGCTTCATCAACAGCCGCCCTGCCATTCTCTGCGATCTGCACCAACGCGCCTGAGCGTTGCAGGAATTCCAGAGCGAGCTGCTGGTTGATGGGATTGTCCTCCGCGACCAGTATCCGGCGGCCCTGCAGAATAGAAGCGTCGCGATCTCGAGTGCCGGTTGGCTTCGGCAACGCCGTCCCGGCGTCGGGCAGTCCGAACCTGGCCGTGAAGCGGAAGGTGCTGCCTCGGCCCGGTTCGGATTCCACACCTATCTCCCCACCCATGACCTCGACCAGTCGACGGCAGATGGTTAGGCCGAGCCCGGTGCCACCGAAGCGTCGGGTGGTAGACGACTCTGCCTGCTCGAAAGACTCGAACAGGCGGGCCTGCTGTTCCTCGCCGATGCCGATTCCGGTATCCGCTACGGCGACCTGCAGCGTTACCGTCTCCGGCCCGACTTCCAGCACTTCGAAGCTCAATCGGATCTCACCGACTTTGGTGAACTTAACGGCGTTGCCCACCAGATTCACCAGCACCTGCTGCAGACGCAAAGAATCTCCTATCAGTATTCCCGTTTCCGGAAAGTCGGGGTGTTCGGGGGTCGTGTCTTCAACCACCAGATGCAGATTGCGCTTACGCAGTTCTGTCCGAAACAGCCTTTCCACTTCGGCGAGGGTGTCAGTCAGCTTGAAGAGCCGGTGTTCCAGATTAAGCTTGCCGGCTTCGATTTTCGAGAAGTCCAGGATGTCGTTGATCAGGGTAAGCAGGTTGCCGGCGGCGTTGTTGATCGAGGTGACGTATTCGTGCTGCTTGCGGTCCAGGGAGGTCTCCATGACGAGCTTGGAGAAGCCCAGGATGGCGTTCATTGGGGTCCGTATCTCGTGGCTCATGTTGGCGAGAAAATCGCTCTTGGCCACGGTCGCTGCTTCGGCGATCTGTCTTTGCTTGTCCGCCTGCTCCCTCTCGACACGTTCGGAAATATCCATCAGCGAACCGTCGATGTAGTCGCCCTGGTCTGCGTCCCGGTTGAGCCGCGCGGTCAGCGCCATCCAGAAAGTGCGGCCGTCCCGGGTGACCCCCTGGGCCTCGAAGCCGTTCACCAGGCGGTGCTCCTCCAGCTGAGAGAGGAACTGACCGACCTGCTCCTGGGACAGGAAAATTCGATCGAGCAACTCGCGATACTCGTCCAGCAGCGCGAGCACATTTTCGAATCCGAGAATTCTTGCCAGAGTCGGGTTGGCCGACAGCAGCACCCCCTGGGGGCTGATGCGGAACAGCCCTTCGATCGCATTGTCGTAGAGCGTGCGGTACTCCTCCTGGGTTGATTGCAGATCCGCGTACAGGCGAGCATTCTCAATGGATATGGCGGCCTGCGACGACAACAGCGCCAGAACTTCGACGCGCTGCTGGGTGAAAACGCCGGTCAACCAGCGATGCTCGATGTAGAGTATTCCCGTGATCTCACCTCTATGGATGATGGGCAGGCACATGACCGACAGCGGCTGCAGCCGCTTGACGTAGGGATCCTGCGTAAAGACGTCTTCTGCTGTTGCATCACCAATAACCAGCGCCTGTTTGGTGCGTGCCACGAACTGCACGATGCTTTCCGGCACGTCATCTGAGGCTTCCAGCGGCTGCGGTGGAACGACCCGCTCAGTGGGACCTCCGTCAACCGAAGCGATGGCTTCCACGAACAGGCGTCCTTCGTGGGCCAGCATCATGCAGGCCTTCTGAGCGCCCGCATGCTCCAACGCCAGATGCATCAGTTTGGTGAGAACGCGGTCCAGCAGAATTTCCCCGGAGATTGTCTGCGCCGCTCGCAGCACCGTGGTGGTGTCCAGAATGCGCTCGTTGAACTCAGTGCTTTCCATGGACGCCGACTGCGCGTGGAGATCGCGAACCGTCAGTTCCGCGAGATCTCCCATGGACAGCGAGCTGGGCCGGCTGGTTGCCCGGCCGTCCTGAAGCAGGGCGTGAAACTCCCGCTCCAGCTGATTGGTTTTTGCGGTCGCACCCCAGCGCAGATAGGTCTGGTGGGCGCTGCGTGCGAACAGACGGGCGAAGTCTGTACGCCCAGCTCGGTCGCAAGATCTGGCGGCCAGCTCGTAGGCCAATGCTTCATCGTTTGCCAGGCCCTGTCGACGGGCACGTTCTGCGGCCCGTTCGTACAGCTCCAGCGCACGAGTTGTAGCGCCTTGCCGCCAGGCCATTTCCGCCTGCAACAGGAGCAGCTTGGGCTGTAGATTCGAAGCGCCGCGCTTCTGCCAGCGTTCGAACCAGCGGATGTTGCGCTGGATGACGGCGACGCTGCGGGGACCTGTAGGCCCCGCGTCGTTGTTCTCCAGTGCTTCTCGCGCCCGGATGTGGACCATGGTTTCGGAGAACTTCAACAGGACCAGAAGGGGAGAGCCGGCCAGCGATTCGCCGTAGCGATTGGCCAGATCGAGAATGTTGATGGCGCCCGGGTAGTCGTTGAACAGAACGGCGTAGTAGAGACGAAGCACATAGACCACGCCGTGAGCGACCCGGTCCTCCTCGTTGCTGATGCCCAGCGAGTAACCTCGATCCGGATTCGGGTCCACATCCGCCTGGCCCAGCAGGCTGTTGATGATCTGCAGGACAAAGCGTGTGATGTTGACCCCGGTGATGTGCTGATACTGGGCAATCCGGGAGATCTGTGCATGCAGTTCCTGCTTCAAGGCGCTCAGCTCGGCGCCTCTCAGCAGCGCGTTGGTCGCGTAGAAGGCGCTGGCAACTGCGGCAAACTCGTAGTCCTGTTGCGCCATGCTTGCGTCAATGTTTTCGGTGAGCGCGTTCAGCGTCTGGTCCAGACTGCCGCACCATGGCTCTACCAGACCGTTCAGCAGTGTGGTGCCGCGAATTGAGAAGCTCGCTTCGGGAAAGCGTGATGCCAGCAGCCGGGTCTGCTGGGCGAGACGCCTGGCGTTGGCCATATCTCCATCCGCTGCGGCACTGGCAGCCAGAGCCGCACACGCAAAGGCAACTTCCGCGCAGTAGCCTGATCTGCGCGCCTGGCGCATGACGGCGTTGGCGTGACGGGTCAAATTGACGGAGCCCAGGTGATAGCCCGTGTGCAGCATGTAGCCATAGAAGCGCAGTATCTGATTCTGCCGCACATCGTCCATCGCTCGCAGGGGCGTAGGCAGGCTGCGGTACGCTCTGCGTTGCAAGCCACGTGCTATTCGACGCAGACCCCGCTGCAGAACCGAGCGTCCCGGATTATTCGGTGTCGGCTTCACGGGCGGTCCGCCGAGGTTGAGCAAAGCGTCGGCGGCCAGCCTTTCCGCCTCCCGCAAGCGGTTCTGCACGACGGCGGCGCGCACGCGAACCTCGTCTATCGTGCTGCTCCGGAAGGGCGCTTCGCGGATGACCCGGTAGAGCTGTTCGAAATCGCCGCAGAAAAACGCCGCCTCTGCCGCGCACTGCGCCAACTCCTGATAGACGGCCTGCTCCGCACGTTCGGTTTCAGTTGCCAGAGACAGACCGGTACGACAGTAGCGGTACGCGGCCGCAAAGCTCCCCTGGTCGAGGGCTTCGCGGGCTGCCAGAAGGTTGTGGTACGCAACCTTTATCCGACGCTCGTTTTCGATACAGGTGGGGTCAGTTGCGGCGTTGAGATGGTCGGCGATCCTTATGATGGTGTAGCTGTCTGGCCGACTGTGCCCGCTCAACCGGTCTGCGATGGTTTCGTGCAGGACAGGTTTGCGCTGCTGATCGATTGCGCCGTAGGCCTGCGCGCGAATTCTCGGGTGAGCGAACTGGTAACCGACGTCGCCAGCGACGTCCGGCTGGGCGTCTGCCAGCCGGATCAGTCCCTGGGAGACCGCTGGCCGCAGCGCACCGGCAACGCTGCTGGCGTCGCAGCCGAGTATCTCGCCCAGGGTGGCTGTGGAAAAAGACTCTCCCAGAGCCGCGGCAACTTCCAGAGCTTCGCTGCTTTCGGCAGGAAGCGCGGCGAGTTGAGCGCGTACCCTCTGCCCCGAGTTGTTGCTGAAGAAGTAACCTCGCACGCGCTCCAGATCCCAGATCCACTCGCCGGCCGTCGGGTCGTACGCGAGCACCTGGTCCCTGTGCAGTTCGAAAATCAGGTCCAGCAGGTCGCGGGGCAAACCGTCGGATTTTTTGTGGAGTTCGCTGGCGAGCTCACGAACCCGGGCTTCACCGTGCGACATCATGTCGGCCAGCAGCGACCTGATGGCCGCTTTGTCCAGAAATTCCAGTTCCAGAGCCAGCCGCTTGGTTGCCAGGCGCGGGCCTGTGAACAGCGTCGGGTCGGCCTGCTCCCGGGTGATGGCCAGCAGCAGATGACGACGCTGTGCAGCCGCTTGCAGCAGCCGCTGAAGGAATTCTTCCGGTATCCGATCCACGTCCTCTATTACCAGGCACAGAGCCTGGGGATGGATGGCCTTCAGCAGACGATCGATGGCGGCAGGCAGGGGCTCGGCGTTCTGCGTGGGTTCCCGTACGCCTGGCAGCCCGTGTTGAAGATCCGGCAGATGTCCTGCCAGCGCTGCGAGGGTGCCCGCGGGCAGGCGTTCCAGTCGGGACAGAAGTGCATCGCCAGAACCGGAGCCCCGGGACATCGCCTGCCGCATGACGGGTCGGAGCAGCGCCAGCCAGAGACTCTCCGCGTTCTGCAGCACCAGCGCCGGTGCATCCACTCGGGCGACTAGCATGCCCTGCTCGGCAGCGTTCCGAACCAGCACCTCGCTGAGCGCCGTTTTTCCGATGCCACTGGCCCCGGTGATCTCCAGGAGGAGCGTTTCGCCTCGGGCCGTCCGTGTCAAAGCGTCCTGAATGCAGGCCAGCGGCAGCTGTCGCCCGTAGAGACGCTTTGGCAGAACCAGTTGACCCGGCGCGTCGGTCTGACCCAGCCGGAACGGTATCACGTTGCCATGGCGCTGCCCTTCCAGAAGATCGTCCCGCACCGCGGCCGCACTCTGATAGCGGTTTTCGGGCTGCTTGGCCAAAAGTTTCTGAATGACGTCCGACAGCCATTTAGGGATGGCAGGGTCGATTACATGGGGCGGTTTGGGAGTGCTGGCTATCTGGGCGTGTATCAGCTCCAGCGGATCCTGGCTGACAAACGGCGGGCGACGACAGAGCAGGGCATAGAGGGTTGCGCCAAGAGAATACAGATCTGTCCGGTAGTCGACCACGCGGTTGACACGACCTGTTTGCTCCGGGGAAATATATGCAAGGGTCCCCGCGAGGTGGCCCATCTGCTCCTGCTGCGGGTATTCCCGCGGCGAGAGGCTTGCGAGGCCGAAATCGATCAGGTGAACGTCTGACGGATCTTCGCCGACGATGACGTTACCTGGATTCAGATCGCGATGAATGATCCCCTCGTCATGGATGGACTGCAGCGCCGTCGTCAGTGCTATCGCCAGGTCCAGCCGTTCATCCAGCGACAGCTCCTCACTCTGGGCCAGATCCCGCAGAGCGAAGCCACCGAGGTCTTCAAATATGATGCGATGCTGCGTTTCGTCCAGCGCCAGCGCCCGACACACGCAGGTGCTGGTGAGAGACTGATTGATTCTGAATTCGTGCTGGTAGCGGGCGATCGCGCCGGGGGTCACGGCGTCGGGTTTCAGCGACTTAATGACGACCGGCTGGCCTTCCCAGAACGTGCGCTTTACCTGAGTAGTCGCGCTTTCGTAAATGACCTTGTCGACGCCCTTCATCGTGAGGTGCTCACGGTCTCATCTGTTCGACCTACCCCCCGCGGACTTTGCGAATTCAGGTGATTTCCGGTGTGAACAGATAGCCCGTGCCATGGATGGTGGTAATGAATTTGGCACTGGCCGCCCGTTCGCCCAGCTTCTTTCGCAGCTGACCCACGAGAACATCGATGTAGCGGTCGTCGGGGAACCACTCCCGGTTGCGGATGCGGTTCATCAGCTGATCGCGATTCATGACTTCTCCGGCGCGCTCCATGAAAGCCAGCAGCAGCTGGTACTCGCCAGCAGACAGCGTTGACTGTTCACCTTCCGGCGAGGTCAGTTCACGTTTGTTCAGATCCAGGGTCCAGCCATCGAAATTCCGGATATGATTCTTGCGCCGCTGCTGGCGCTGAATGTGCACTCGGCGAATCAGATTGCGTGCCCGGCTGAGAAGCTCTCTAGGGTCAAAGGGTTTGGTGACGTAGTCGTCCGCGCCGCTTTCCAACCCAAGGATCTTGTCGATCTGCTCCTGCTTGCTGGTAACGAGGATGATGCCCAGGTCAGACTGGGTGCGGATTTCCCGTGTCAGGGTCAGTCCGTCTTTCCCTGGCAGCTTGATGTCCAGCAGCAGCAGCGTTACGTCGCCATTCTGGACCATAGGCAAGACTTCATCGCCGGTTCCAGTTGAGCTAACCTTGAACCCCTCTTCTTCGAAGTAGGAAACAAGTTGCTCTCGCGTTATGGGCTCGTCCTCGACGACGAGTATGTGATCCTGCTCGGTCATAGTTCCCCATCCTGTTGGAACACGAGTTAAATGTTTGAAGCGCTCTGGCTTCTAAGTTCAGGTGGAAGTAACGCACCTCTGTAGGCCAAATTCAAGACCAATGCCTCAGCTTGAGCAGGGGTTCACAATGTGGGTGCTGTTTTGATCAAAGTTCCGCCTGACGCGCTCTCCGCTGCTGCATTGCAGGGCGTGATTGAGGCCTTCGTGTTGCGGGAAGGGACAGATTATGGCCATCGGGACTACAGCCTGGAGGAGAAATGTGCGACTGTGCGCCGCCAGTTACAGCAGGGGGCAGCTCAGATATGGTTTGATCCGGAAACCGGGTCAACGACGCTCATGCTGCAGGAGTAGGCGTCCATTCGAGCCTGCCGCTGGCGTCTGCCAACATACCGCTGAATGCGGGCTGCCATGCGATGACCACGCGGTAACCATCGAGACCGACAGGAGACAGAACCCATGATGTTGAACGCATTCACAGAACGCCGATGCCCCCTGGTTCCCTCAGGCTCTGCCGGTGGCATCCTGCTGCTCCTGGCTGGCGTCCTGGGCACCCTGTTTGCCCCAGCGGCGCGGGCCGACGTGACGCTGAGCACCCGTGTTGAGAAGGTCGAATCGATTCTAGACGGGTCCGGGAACGTCCAACGGCGGTTGATTCCAGCCGACGGGGTTCAGCCGGGCGAAGAGCTGCGATATACGATTACGGTGAGCAATGACAGCGCGCTGCTTGTTTCTGAAGGACGGGTCGTTGTGACGAACCCGGTTCCAGAGGGGACGGTCTATCTGCCGGGCACTGCCGGCGGCGCCGATTGCCTGATTGAGTTCTCGACCGACGGCGAGATTTTTTCGGCGGAGGGTGTGGCTGCGGGTTCAGACACCGCTGAGGGCTCTTTATCCGCTGAGGGCTCTTTATCCGCTGAGGGCTCCTCATCCGCTGAGGGCTCTTTATCCGCTGAG